>ENA-OQCP01000028-OQCP01000028.1-human-gut-metagenome-genome-assembly--contig:-NODE-28-length-53552-cov-4.919663_pt1 | contig 53552 bp, 62 predicted proteins | sample MGYA00242760_ERZ504583 | MGnify/ENA primary metagenome ERZ504583 (study PRJEB26092, sample SAMD00036308) | human gut metagenome | host: Homo sapiens | study: EMG produced TPA metagenomics assembly of...
CCGAAAGTGTAGGTCTTGTAGCATAGCCCTTAGAGCGCTGGATTGTGACAAGCTTCGTTTTTTCATTGATGGCTTTCTTTATTCCGTCATAGTCAAACTCACCATCAGGCAGTAGTCAACCTGCGCATATGTTATGCCGTACTCAGCAAGTGAGCCCTTTGAAGGGCGTATGCCTATTACCTCTTCAAGTGTATCGTAAGGCTTTCCGACAGGGCTTAAAAGCTCATCACCCGGGCGCAGGTTTGACATGAGTGCAAGTGCAAGTGCATGTGTGCCACAGGTGATCTGAGGCCTTACAAGTGCATCTTCTGCGCCAAAACAGTCTGCGTACACTCTCTCAAGTGTATCCCTTCCGAGGTCATTGTAGCCGTAGCCGCTTGATGCCTGGAAGCACTCTGCGCTCACCTTGTTTTTCTGCATGGCGGCTATGACCTTAAGCTGATTATACTCAGCATTTGTGTCTATTTTGTCAAAACGCTCCTTAAGCTCCTTTTCTACAGAGGTTCCGAAATCCAAAACCTCCTTTGATATTCCAAGTGTCTCATACTGCCTGTAAATGGCTTCATTGGTATCTAACAAATTATAATCCTCTTTTCTGCTAAAATTTCTTGTATTTTATTTAATATTTTATTATTATCATATGAATATTCATTTTTTTCTATCCATATGGTATCTTTTTCTCTCCTAAACCAGGTTAGCTGTCTCTTTGCAAAACGCCTTGACTCAAGTTTTACCTTGTCCACAGCCTCATCAAGTGAATATTCTCCATCGAGATATGCAAGGATTTCCTTATATCCTATGCCCTTCATGGATACCATATCGCTTGTACAGCCCATTGCCTTTAGCTTTTTCACCTCATCGACAAGTCCGTTTGAAACCATGATATCAACTCTCTTATCTATCCGCTCATAAAGCCTTTGTCTTACATCATCCAGTACAAAATAGGCAAAGCTGTATGGAGACTGCTTGGCTCTTTCAGTCTCATTGTGCTTTGAAATCGGCTCATGGCAGGTGTGATAGTATTCAATTGCCCTGATGACGCGCTTTACGTTATTCTCATGGATGCTCTCGTAGGATGCAGGGTCGATATCCTTAAGCTTTTCATGCAGTGCATGGTTTCCGTGCTCGTTAGCAAAGTCGTACAGGCTCTTTCTGTATGCCTCATCCACATCCTGCTTTTTGAAATCAATGTCATACAAAAGTGCCTGTATATAAAAGCCGGTGCCGCCGACAACTATCGGTATCTTTCCTGCTTCGTATATCTCATTAAGTGCTTTTTTGCCATATCCTTGAAGATAAATACATTGAACTCGTCAGATGGCTCAAGCTCATCTATCAGATAGTGCTTTATGCCGTCCATCTCATCGACTGTAACCTTCGCAGAGCCTATATCCATGTATTTGTATACCTGCATGGAATCCGCGGATATTATAGCACCATTTATTTTTTTTGCAAGCTCAATCGATAGAGCTGTCTTTCCTACTGCTGTCGGTCCTGTCAGGACAATCATCGGTTTTTGTGTCATATTGCACCTCAGTCCAAATGTGTATGTTGTCATACGATACGTTTGAATTTCTTTTCTATCTCATATTTGCTCATAGAGATGATGGTTGGTCTGCCGTGTGGGCAGTTGTAAGGATTGTCGAGTGACAAAAGCTCATCTATCAGCTTATTTATCTCAGGAAGAGTAAGCTTGTCATTGCCCTTGACTGCTGCCTTGCACGACATGGATGCGACCTTTTCCGTGATGATATCAGGAGTCTGCCTGCCTGTCGCATTGGAAAAATCATCGAGCATCTCTATAAACAGATCCTTCATATCTATGTTAAACAAATTATCTGGAATTGCACTGATCATGTATTCCTTGCCGCCAAAATGCTCCACCTCATAGCCAAACTGTTCTATCTGCGGCCTGTATTTCTCAAGCATCTCACATTCCCTGGCATCAAGTGTCATGACAATCGGAGGGCTTATGCGCTGTGATGTGAAATCCTTATTGGCCAGTCTTGCCATCGTTTTTTCATACAGTACCTTTTCATGGGCTGCATGCTGGTCTATGATATAAAGCTTGTCCTCAAACTCTATCAGCCAGTAGGTCTTAAAGAGCTGGCCTATGATGGAAAACTGTTTCTTGGCGCTTTCTGTAAGAAAACCTTGTCGTAATCCCCAAGTGTCTGCTGGTGCCGGTGACAGCCTGTGCAGGTTCATACGCGGTGGAAGTTTCAGGCGTTAGTTCCACTGAATTGCCGGTGCCTGCAACAAGCGCAGATGCAGATGCTTTAGCAGTCTGCAGCTTTGATGTGTTATCTGTGAGTTGCTCATTAACAGCAGGCGCTTTTGCAGCAGGTTCTGTTGCTGCTGACGTCACGCTCTGTCCGTACACGCTCCTTGATTCCGCTGCCCTCACCTCATTGATACGCCTCTTCTCAAACGGCTCCGGTATTGGTTCCTTATACTCATGCACTATCTTTTTAGGCGCCGGCGTACTGTCTACAGGCACCTCGGGAATCATCTCCTTGTGGGATAGAATTGCATATATTGTGTCACACAATTCGACATATATCTCGTTGTTGTTGTCGAACCTAAGCTCCATCTTGGTCGGATGCACGTTGACATCCAGCTCACTAAAAAATGTAAAGTAAAGCACTGTAAACGGATACTGATGCTGCATTAGAAAGCTCTTGTAGGCCTCCTCTATTGCACGTGACAATATATTGCTCTTTACATATCTGCCGTTTATGAAATAATTCTCATAATTTCTGTTGCCCCTTGTGATAACAGGCTTTCCTATAAAGCCCTCCACCTTAAAGTATTCACATTCATGCTTCACCTCAAGCAGTGATGACGATATCTCGCGTCCGAATATATGGTATATGATATCCTTTCTGTTGCCGTTTCCGGAGGTGTGAAGCTTTGTCTGGTTATTGTTTATGAACTTAAACGATATATCAGGATGTGAAAGCGCAAGCTTTTCAACCATATCGCTTATGTAGCTGCCCTCTGTCTGTGCTGTCTTTAAAAACTTACGTCTTGCCGGAACATTATAAAACAAATCCTTTACTATGAAGGTAGTACCGTCCGGAGCACCGATTTCCTCGTTTGAAAGCTCCTTTGAGCCTTCGATCACATATCTGGTGCCGGTGAGCTCATCGTAGGTTTTTGTGATAAGCTCAACGCGGGCAACGGCCGAGATGCTTGACAGCGCCTCACCTCTGAAGCCGAGAGACTTTACAGTAAGTAAATCCTCTGCCGAGCGGATTTTACTCGTGCTGTGACGGTAAAATGCAACTGCAACCTGGTCTCTTTCAATTCCGCAGCCGTTGTCGGTGATACGGATGAATGAGATTCCGCCCTCCTTTATCTCCACAGTGATGGCTGTGGAGCCTGCATCTATGGCATTTTCCACCAGCTCTTTAACCACGGAGCACGGACGCTCAACAACCTCTCCTGCAGCTATTTTATCTATTGTTTCCTGATTTAATATGGCAATATTTGGCATTTTAATCCTTTCTACCAGCGGTTTTTAACCTTGTTCTGGAGCTGATACAGCTTGTTTAACGCATCAAGTGGTGTCATGTTGCCTATGTCTATGCTTCGAAGCTCGTCAATTATATCATCATCCTTCACTGTGTCGAAAAGCGAAATCTGTGTCATATCAACCTCGTCAAGATGCTCCTTTTTATGCTTGCGGCCATTGTCAACAGATATGTTTTTTACAGTATCTGTGATATCATTTGCAAGAAGCTGCTCTGCGATTTCCTTGGCACGCTCTATGACTGAATCAGGCAGCCCTGCAAGCTTTGCTACCTGTATGCCGTAGCTTCTGTCAGCTCCGCCCTTTACGATTTTTCTTAGGAATACTATATCATCGCCCTTTTCCTTTACAGCGATGCAGTAGTTGTTTACACTGTCAAGCTTGCCCTCAAGCTCGGTGAGCTCGTGATAATGCGTTGCAAAAAGCGTCTTTGCTCCGAGGAGCTTTGGATTGCTTATATGCTCTACAACTGCCCAGGCGATGCTTAGTCCGTCAAATGTGCTCGTGCCTCGTCCAATCTCATCGAGAATGAGCAGGGATTTTGCGGTTGCATTTCTTAGTATATTTGCCACCTCGTTCATCTCAACCATAAATGTACTTTGTCCGCTTGCAAGGTCGTCAGATGCACCGACTCGCGTGAAGATACGGTCTACAATACCGATATTTGCAGTTTGTGCAGGTACAAAGCTTCCAATCTGTGCCATGAGAACGATAAGTGCTGTCTGTCTCATGTAGGTGGATTTACCGGCCATGTTTGGTCCAGTGATGATTGAGATTCTGTTTTTGTGCTGATCCAGATATGTATCATTTTCTATAAACATGTCATTTGTAATCATTTTTTCAACTACAGGATGACGTCCGTTTTTTATGTCTATTATCCCACTTTCATTTATCTTTGGCTTGCAGTAATTATTCTGACTGGCAACAAGAGCAAGCGAAGCAAAAACATCAATCTGTGCTATAGCTCTGGCTGTTTTCTGAATCCTTGAAACATTGTCGGAAATCTGTTTTCTTACATCACGAAACAGCTCATACTCAAGTGATGTGAGCCTGTCTTCAGCTCCAAGAATGGTATCCTCAAGCTCCTTAAGCTCCGGTGTTATGTAGCGCTCTGCATTGGTGAGTGTCTGTTTTCTCACATAATAATCAGGAACTAAATCCTTGAAGGAGTTTGTGACCTCAAGGTAATATCCAAATACCTTGTTATACTTGATTCTTAAGTTTTTGATGCCTGTTTTTTCACGCTCATCGGCTTCAAGCTCTGCAAGCCATGTCTTTCCCTTGGTTTTTGCGTCTCGAAGACGGTCAACCTCCTCGTTGTAGCCTGCTTTTATGATGTCTCCGTCGCGCTGTGAGATAGGCGGCTCATCCTCAATGGATGAAAGTAAAAGCTCATATATATCCTTAAGCTCGTCGAACTCTTTGTTAATCTCATCGGTAAGCTCACACGGTATGTCTGAAAGCTGCTGCTTTATTGGGGGAAGCATTTTTAAAGAATCCCTGAAGGCAATAAGGTCGCGCGGATTGGCTGACTGGTAGGTGATTCTTGTGATGAGACGCTCAAGGTCATAAATAGGATTAAGGTATTCCCTGATTTCATCTCTTGTTATTTCGTTTGCATTAAGTGCTTCGATAAGCTTCTGGCGCTTTATTATCTCTGACTTTTCGATAAGAGGCTGCTCGACATAGGTGCGAAGCAGTCTTGCTCCCATAGCCGTGCGTGTCTTGTCGAGTACCCAAAGCAGTGAGCCTCTCTTTTGCTTTTCACGAAGGGTGTCTACAAGCTCCAAATTACGTCTTGATGAGCTGTCTATTATCATATATTTGCCTATTGAGTACGGATGAAGCTCAAGTATATTGTCGAGCGAGTTCATCTGCGTTTCATAAAGGTACTTTAACAGCGCCGGCAGCTATGACTCCACTCTCATAATCCTCAAGCCCCAGAGCATTTATTGTCTGTACGTGGAAATGTGAAAGCAGTGTCTCATTTGCGAGACCATCAGAAAAATACCATGAGTCGAGTGCTGAAACAGTAATTGATAATCTGTTTTTCATATCGTCAACATCTATTCCGCTCATGTAGAAGGCTTCATTACATATGATTTCCGATGGATTAAATCTGCTCACCTCATCTAACAGCTTTCTTTCCGCATCCACCTCTGTCGTAAAAAAATCACCTGTTGTGACATCACAGGTCGCTATGCCGTATTTGTCCTCAGTGTATACAATCGACATTATGTAATTGTTTTTTGCCTCATCTAAAGAAGCCATATCAGTGTTTGTGCCAGGTGTCACAACACGGATTACCTCTCGCTTAACGATTCCCTTTGCCTGCTTTGGATCTTCCATCTGTTCACAGATAGCTACCTTGTGACCGTTTGATACGAGTCTGTTGATATATGAGTCTGCCGCGTGAAACGGTACTCCACACATAGGAGCTCTTTCTTCAAGTCCGCAGTTTTTGCCGGTGAGCGTAAGCTCAAGCTCCTTTGAAACCATTATCGCATCGTCAAAAAACATCTCATAGAAGTCTCCTAAGCGATAAAATAAAATACAATCCTTATATTGTTCTTTTGTCTGCAGATAATGCTGCATCATTGGTGATACTTCTGCCACGAATATTTCCTCTCTTTACGTGTATAAATATTATTCATGTGTATAAATATTATTTAAAATCCGGCCTATATTTTTTAATAATTGCTTCTGCGACCTTTATGCCGTCGATTGCCGCAGATGTAATGCCTCCTGCATAGCCTGCGCCCTCTCCGCAAGGGTATACACCCGAGATGTTGCTCTCAAAGGATTCATCTCTTTTTATGCGAAGCGGAGAAGATGTGCGTGTCTCCATACCGGACAAAATAGCATCTTTTCTGTCAAAGCCATGTATCAGATGGCCAAAATGTTCCATTCCAAGCTTGAACGACTGCTCCATGTCAGCGTTCATCAGTCCATTCAGCTTTGCAAAGATGGTGTTTCCCTTTGTACAAGAGCCAAAATCACCGTATGCTGTTGTTAATCTATCATCACAGAAATCACCGAAAAGCTGCTGTGGTATTAAACCATTGCCTCGCTTATAATTTTCTGTTTCAAGCTTTTCCTGATATCTCACTCCGGCGAGGGCATCATCTGCTCCGAAATCCTTCGGCGAAACAGATACTATGATGGCACTGTTCGCATTTTTGCTGTTTCTGTCGTGATAGCTCATGCCGTTAACCACCGTGTGATTTTCAGTTGACGATGAGTTGACCACATATCCTCCCGGACACATGCAGAATGAATAGACTCCTCTGCCATTCGGAAAATTGGATGTGACCTTGTATGGGCTTGGCGGAAGTATAATTTTCTTTTGAATACCGTACTGTGATTCATCTATCATGCGCTGCGGATGCTCAACGCGAAAGCCGACTGCAAAGCTCTTGCACTCCATATCAAAGCCTTTGTTGTAAAGCATATCAAATGTATCTCTGGCGCTGTGTCCGAGTGCCAGAACGCATACATCTGTCTTTATCTCACTATTACTGTTACTGTCAGAATCCGTGTAAACACTTAATAGCTTTTGGGAAACTATGTCAAGATTGTTTACACAGGTGTCAAATACAAATGTAACTCCTTTGTCAACCAAAAACTCACGCATGTTGACAATTACTTCTGAAAGCACATCAGTACCAATATGTGGCTTGTTGTCATAAAGTATGGACGGATCTGCCCCAAAGCGCACAAATGTCTCAAGCACAAGACGATTTCTGCCCGAAGGATCCTTTACGGATGTATTCAGCTTGCCGTCTGAAAAGGTTCCGGCACCGCCCTCACCAAACTGTACATTGCTTTTGGGATTAAGTATGCCGCTCTCCCAGAATTTTTGTACATCGCAGGTTCTTTTCTCAACCCGACTGCCACGCTCGATAACTATCGGGCGAAAACCTGCCTCTGCCAATATATATGCACAAAACAGCCCGGCAGGTCCTGCCCCTGCAATAACAGGCGCCTGTCAAGCGATATATTTCCGTGCGCAGGTATCCGGTATTCTTTTTCTTTGTAAATGAGCACAGATGAACTGTTTGCTCTTTTTACAATTGCTTCTTCGCTATTTTTTGTATCATCTAGCTCTACAGCAACGGAATATGTATAGAACAGCTCAGGTTTTTTACGCGCGTCAAGTGATTTCTTTAATATCCGGTATGTAAAGCCTGTCTTGGCATTGAGCTTAAGCATTTTTATTATTTTCTTTTTTAATGCCTCATCACTGTGCGTGACGGGGAGCTTTATCTGGTTAATTTTAATCATTTACTGCATTTCTCCTGCTATATATCCACTTGTCCATGCCCACTGCAGATTGTAGCCACCGCATATGCCGTCCACATCAAGCAGCTCGCCGCAAAAGTAAAGCCCCGGATGGATTTTGGACTCCAATGTACGTACATCTATTTCCTTTGTACATATGCCGCCTGCACACACCTGTGCAAATTCGGCTCCTCTTGGCCTTTTTACCGAAACGGCTGTATGCTTTATTGAGCGGGTGAGACTTTTACAATCATCATCTGTCAACAGCCTTCCCTTTTTGTCAGGAGATACTCCTGATTTGTGTATCAGTCAAGAAGAAGCTTATTGTTTAAAAGTCCGTTAAGCATCTCATTTAACGAGCGGTTGTCTGCCGTTGTACTGCTTCTGTCCTTTATGTATCCATTAAGCTCATCATCACTAAAAGCTGGCAAAAAGTCAATTATCACTTCGACCTTTGATCTTTATCGAGGGCTCTTGACATAAGACTTGAAATCTGAAAAACCGGGATGCCTGAGATGCCATAGTCAGCTAACTGCAGCTCCCCTGTATTTTGCTCTGTCATTTGACCGTCTATCACGGAAGCGACGGTAGCATCGCACCTGACGCCTGTGATTTTTTTGAAATTAAGACCATCACAGCTAAAGCCGCAAAGCGCGGGTAATGGCTTTTGGATATGATGTCCGAGAGCTTCTATCTGTCGAAACAGGCTTCCGTCACTTCCAAGCTTTGGGGAAGCCGTAAGGCACACGCTATGATAAGCCTTTTGGACTTAAAGCTGCCCTTGTCTGTTTGGATGCAGTAACCGGTCCGGTCATCTGTCTTCTTATTAGTTGCCGGATTAGCAGCAGACTTTGTGTCTTTAGCCATAATCCCTGTAGTCTTAATTTCTGTAATACTTATGCCTGTTTTCACATCCACATGAAGTCTCATAAGCTCCATGCGAAAGGCTGCCACAACAGATGCAGCCTGCCTTGAATTTGGATAAATGTAGCCTGCATTGTCATATGCAGGTATTCCAAGTTCTTTAAAAAAACGTATTGTGTCTGCATAATTAAATTGTGACAACCCGTTTTTAATCAGCGCTTTACTGCCGTGAAACTTATTTACGGACATATCAGTGTTTGTGAAATTACATCTGCCGTTTCCTGTTGCAAGTATTTTCTTTCCTATATCATCCTTGTGCTCTAAAAGTGCCACGCGTGCTCCCTTTGATGCAGCAGTTGCTGCCGCCATGAGCCCGGATGCACCGGCACCTATTATAATTAAATCGTACATATTCTTTCCCCTAACTGATTTATTTTAACATTAACTCGAATAGCTTTCAAGAAAATCGTACAAATCAGTTTCGTTAAAAAAGTAGAGTCCATTTGTAACCTTATTTTTTGCTTCATCGGGCAGTTCTTCAAAATACACGCCTGTATCAAAGTATTTTTCACTTGCAGTGCCGTTGTATACAGACAGCATTCCGGAGTCATTTTTGATGCAGTATTTTGCATTCTTAGCCTCATTTGATGTCAGAAGGCTTTCTTTTTCATTTTTTTCTTCTTTATCATTTTCATTGCTTTGTGCAATTATCGCAGCCTTGTCTGCTGCTCTTTGCGTATTGATTTTTTCTATCATAACAAGTGCAAGAAGAATTACAACAATAGTTAAAAAACAGATACTGATTTTGCTTTTCATATTATCACCTCAAAATCAGTATCTGTAAATTTTTGTTATTTATTCAATTTTATAATAAATGACATTTTTTTGCCCCTTTTATGATAAGTGTGCCCTTTGGAAAATGTCTAAGCTCATCCTCAGTCAGTCCCTTGAGCAAAAGCAGCGCAACTGCATATGAGATAACCGCAATGATTGCAGCAAGAATGAAGGCGATAATCTCAATATGACAGGCCTTGTAAAGCATAAAGTATACTATATACGAAATAACTCCCATTATGAGCGAGCTGATGGCCGGTATGATAAAGGTCTTTTTTATTTCCTGCTTAAAGCCGCTGTACTTCTTTAAAGCCATGCTGTTCATAAAGCACATGAGCAATGCAAAAAACGTATTGGCAAGCACAACTGCATGTATATTGAGCCTGAATATGAGCATAAGCAGTATGAGTACTATGACATGCGCTACAATGGATATCGCAGCGTTGATTACCGGAACTTTGAGCCTGTCAATTCCCTGCAGCAGTCCGTTGGACAGAGTGGAAAGCGAGTAAAATACTACCGCAACCGCACCGACATACATCATAAGTGATGCATCAGCATTTGTTGCACGGGTGCTTGAGAACAGTATATTAAATATTGGTAGTCCAAACACGGCAAGCCCTACTGCACATGGGAATGCGACAACCATGATAAAGCGTGTGGAAAGATTAATCTGTCCTCTCACTGCCTCCATATCGTCCCTGTGATATGCGCCTGTAAGCACCGGCACAAAGGATGCTGCCATAGCTGATGCTATGGATATAGGCACATTGATTAAAAGCTTGTACTTTCCGGTGTATACACCCCACCATACGTCTATATCATTCTGAGTGTATCCCTGAAGCAGTGCAACCTGCTTGAAAATACCCTGGTCGATAATACCACTGATATTGTATATAGTAGTACTTAAAAGCACCGGAATAACCGTAATTACAAGAATCTTCATGGTGTAGCCAAATGAGCTTACCCTGACATTTCGTTCTCTTTTCATCTGCCTCTTGAACACCTTCATATAGATGGCAAAGATAAATACCACAAATAAAAGTGCTGCTACAGAGCCAAGAACTGTTCCAAGTGTACCGCCTGCTGCACCGTAGGCAGCGGCATAGTGCTCCTTGTCACCAAGCACTGCGCCAATCCTTGTACCTGTACGGTATAGCACGTAGGCCGCCCATACACTGACTATGGCATTTACTATCTGCTCTATTATCTGTGATACGGCACTTGGCATCATAGTACCCAGTCCCTGGAAAAAGCCTCTGATGACGCCAAGCACTGCAACTACCAAAAGCCCCGGAGCCAGTACTCTTAAGGCAAAAATACTGTATGGTGTGTTAAGAAGCGTCGTCGCAAAAAAATTGCCACCGAAAAACAGTATGAGTGCAACCGTTGTGCCACTGATGGTTGCAAAAAGCAGAGCACACTTCAGTATCTGATACGTCGCAGTCCGCCTCTTTTTTGCCATCTGGGCTGAAACCATCTTTGATACGGCAAGTGGTAAGCTGTATGATGATATAATCAGCATGACATTATATATTTCAAAAGCTGTGGAATAATAGCCGATTCCGATATCGCCCAATATACGCTGCATCGGTATGCGATATATGAGTCCTATTATTCTGCTTATGATAGATGCTACGGCAAGTATGGAGCCCTGTACTAAGGCATTACTTGCCCCATTGTTTTTTTAGACATTTATAAAATCCTCTATTTCAATTGATAACCAGCTTAAATATTAGCGTGTTATACCTAAAGCGTCAAGTATTTTTCTCTGGTGCTCTTCCATTACGGCCGCCTCATCAGCCTCCATGTGGTCATATCCGAACAGATGAAGCATGCTGTGTGTAATCAGAAAGGCAAACTCTCTTTTTTCGCTGTGTCCGTATTCTATGGCCTGCTCCTTTACTTTGTCGACGGATATGATAATGTCACCTAGCATGACCTCTCCTGTATCAGGATTGAAATCATCCTCATTTTCATCTGAAAGGAAAGAAAAAATCTCCGGGCGTTTCATATGAAAGCATCGGAAAAGATAATACATCTGTGGGCCTGTCTATCTGTCTGTACTCCTTATTGATGGCATGTATCCCTTCATTGTCTGTCAGTGTCAAATTAACCTCCGCCTCATACGGAAAGCTCTCGTGCTCAAGTGAAGCAGAAACAACAGCTTCTGCGACCTTTTCATAATCAAAATTAAAATTGCATTCTACTTCTTTTTCGATAAAAAAACTCATTTATTGCTCTTCCTCTGCTTTCTTGCAGTCTTTGCAGTCTGCTTATTTTCATAATCATCATAAGCCTGAACAATTTTTTGTACAAGCGGATGACGAACGACATCCTTGCTTGTCAGATTGCATATGCCTATATCATCTATGTTTTTAAGCACCTAAGTGCCACATCAAGCCCAGATTTTGCTCCAGGTGCAAGATCCTTTGTGTCGCATCACCTGTCACGACAACCTTTGAGCCAAAGCCGATTCGTGTAAGAAACATCTTCATCTGTGCAGGAGTTGTATTCTGTGCCTCATCAAGTATGATAAATGCATTGTCAAGTGTACGGCCTCTCATGTACGCAAGAGGAGCCACCTCAATAAGGCCCTTTTCCATGTTGCGCTGGAAGCTCTCAGCTCCCATTATCTGATAAAGAGCATCGTACAACGGTCTCAAATATGGGTCAATCTTGCTCTGCAGATCTCCCGGCAGAAAGCCAAGCTTCTCGCCTGCTTCAATCGCAGGACGTGTCAGGATAATACGGCCCACCTGCTCATTTTTAAAAGCTGTTATAGCCATTGCCATGGCAAGATAGGTCTTTCCTGTTCCGGCAGGACCCATGCCAAACACAATCATCTTTTTCCTGATTGCATCGACATATTCCTTCTGTCCTATGGTTTTTGGCTTTACGGGCTTGCCATTTATTGTGTGACAAATGATATCCTTGTCAATCTCAACAATCTCACTGCCTCTATGCTCCTCTAAAAGTGCAAGTGCATAGTTTACGTTCTGCTCTGTAATGACGTTGCCTCTCTCAGCCAGCGCAATGAGCTGTTCGAACACCTCTTTTGCCCCATCAATATTTCCCTGCGCTCCGATAATCTTTAAGGAATCATCTCTTAAGACAAGCGTTACGTGCAGTGTGCGCTCTATTTTCTTGGCGAATGCATCAAACTGTCCAAAGACGTTTGGTATATATTCGCCCGGTATTTTTATAGATACTTCATTTAAACTCATTAGCTCATGTGCCTTTCAATCAAAATATTTTCCATTATAACATAAAAATAAGATTTGTCATAATTTACCTATAATTAATTCCCTCTGATATATCAATTTTCATGGTATTTTTTTCTATGTATATACTGCACCACGTGATATCGGGATATTTTTCCTCAAGCTTTTTTTCAAGGAGGCTGTAATCTGCTCTCTTGTGGCTGCCTATTGTTACATTTTCACTCTCCATAAAGGAGATGACCGACTCATCATACGTGAAACGGTTTCCTTCAGGCACAATGTGCCAGATTCTTGTGCAGATGAGTGCGTGTATACAAAAAACGCCGGTAATTGCAGCCGTAATAATACGTATTTTATATAGAAATGCTCTTATAGCAAAGTATCCCTGTCTTTTTACCACGAGAAGCCTTGTATGCGTCTTTTTCAGGTGCGGCTTCATTAGAAAAATATCTTCTGTACTGCAGCAGGCCTCATATTCCTTTGGACTTACATATTTAAGGTTCCATATTTTTATATGGTTTGCCGTGCACAGATTTATGAAGCGCCTGATATTGCAGCCTGTTAGCCTTACTGTTGCATAAGCTTTAATACTCATATATAACACCCTTTAAATGACCGGCTATTATTATTAAATCCTTTGTAAATTCCTTTATTTCAAGCGGCTGCCGGATATTTTTATGGTACTGTCTGCTGCCCTTACAGTTACGGCCTTGTCCGAAAATGACAGAATACCCTTGTGGTTTTCTATAGTCAATTCATTATAACCATATGCTGTTACAATTGGAAGCCCTAGCACTATGTCCTTTGGAAGCTCGAACGAATCAGTTACTTTTTGCATCTTCATATATTAACATATGTTTATTTAGGCTGAATTATGCCGGTTATTTGTGGTACGGCTCATTATTGCTGATGCGAAACGACCTGTAAATCTGCTCCAGTAAAATTACGCGCATGAGCTGATGGGGGAATGTCATTTTAGAAAATGAAAGCTTATAGTCAGCGCACTTCAATACATCATCGGACAGCCCCAGAGAGCCTCCTATTACAAAAACAAGATGACTTTTGCCGCCTGTCATAAGCTTATCCATCTTCTGTGACAGCTCAACCGAATCAAGCTGTTTTCCATCTATCGCCAGACAAAATACATATGCATCGTCTTTTATATTTTTAAGAAGCCTCTCACCTTCTTTATTTTTTACGATGTCTATCTCTGTCTGTGTGGCCTGCTCGCTTGTCTTTTCATCGGAAACCTCAGTGATTTCAAGCTTACAGTAACGGCTTAGGCGCTTTGAGTACTCAGCAATCGCATCTCTGTAAAATTTTTTCTTTAACTTTTCCTACACATAATATTGTAATTTTCATCGTTTCATTATAACATATAACTATAATTAAACAATATGGAGGCCGTATGAAAATATACGTTGATGAACAAAAACGATACGAGGATACAAAAGCAACCGGACAGTGCTTCACCGCAGTCGGTGCGATAGGGCTTATTGCTATTGTGCTGCTTGATACAGGAGTTATAAAGCTTGCCGCTTTAGACTCGGTAAACAAGCTCATGGTTTCTATCGTAATGGGGCTTGTTTTCTTGATATTTTTTATCATAGGAATGAAGTCATTTATGGAGCTTAGGGACATTTCAAAAAAAATTGATCTGAATAATTCCCTCGAAAAGGAAATCATGGAATACGTGACCGTCACTCATAAGGACGAGCTTATGACTTTAGCGTCATCGGGTGAAAAAGGAGATGCCTGCTCAGGTGATTTATACTACAAAAGAGCTGAGCTTATCACATCAGTTATTACTGAAAAATACAGCCTGCTTGAGGAAAGCTTCCTCGATCATATGGTTGAAGAAATTTATTCTAAAATTTATAGTGATATTGTCGAAGAATAGTGCTATAATAATAACAATTTATTTTTTATGAGGTGAACAAAATGAAAGAACTGCAAGATCGAATTCTCAAGGATGGCCAGGTTATTGGCACAAATATCTTAAAGGTCAACAAATTTATCAACCATCAGGTGGATCCGGTGCTTATGGAGCACATCGGTGAGGATTTCGCAAATCACTTTGCCGGTAAGGGAATCACAAAGGTTGTCACAATAGAGAGCTCAGGAATTGCTCCGGCACTTATGGCAGCAGCCAAGATGAATGTACCGCTTGTTATTTTAAAGAAGCAGCCTTCAAAGACATTACATAATGATTTATATCAGACACAGGTTACTTCATTTACAACAGAGAAGAGCTATGAGCTTACACTCTCACGCGATGTAATCTCAGAGGATGACAATATTCTTTTGATTGATGATTTCATGGCTGACGGAGAGGCTGCTACAGGTGCCATCAGACTTCTTCGCATGGCTCACGCTACAGTTGCCGGTATAGGAATCCTTATTGAGAAGTCATTCCAGCCTGGCAGAAGAAAGATCAACGAGCAGGGCTATGAGGTTTACTCACTTGCACGTATCAAGTACATGGATGAGTATCAGATAGATTTTATTGAAGAAAATTAAAATAAGATTTAATATTTAAAATCAATACATATTATACACAAAATCCACTACCCTATTTACAGATTTATTAGTCTGTCAATGAGTAGTGGATTTTATTATTGTTATAGTATATGTTTTATGCTAAACTGCCGGATTATGCTCCAAAATCGAAAAGTGAAAGCTGGTTTGACTCCGGCAGTGAACCAAGCAGTCCCAAATCTGACATGAGGTCTACGGCTGTTCGCGATACATGAGTTCTCTCCCTGAAATCATCCTTTGAGAGGAATGGTCCGTCCTTTGCCGCTTCCGAAATATAAATAGCGGCATTGTCGCCTAGTCCGTCAATACTGTTTATGGCCGGCATGAGCTTACCGTCAATTATCTGGAAACGGTTAGGGTGAGCCCTGTATATATCAAGAGGCATGAAATCAAAGCCTCTGGCATACATTTCCTGTACGATACGCATGTCCTTAAATACATCCTGCTCCTTGTTTGACAGCGTGTCTTTTCTTTTCTTATAGTCCTTCATGTAGTTTTCGAGTCGGTCCTTTCCCTGACACATAAGCTCATATGAAAAGCCTGTGGCACGGATTGAAAAGTATGCTGCGTAGTATGCAAGCGGATAGAAAACCTTACAGTAGGCAATTCTCCATGCCATCATAACGTATGCCGCAGCATGGGCTTTAGGAAACATGTACTTGATTTTCTCGCATGACCAGATATACCAGTCAGGCACACCGTGTGCCTTCATATCCTCCTTCCACTGTGGCCACTGAGGGCATTTGCCCTTGGCAATAATGCCCTTTCGCACTTTCTCCATGATGTTGAAGGCTTCCTCAGATTCAAGTCCCATGGAAATCAGATATGTCATAATATCATCTCTGGTACAGATACAGGTTGAAATGGTAGCTGTGCCTTCCTCGATAAGAGTCTGTGCATTGCCAAGCCATACGTCGGTACCGTGTGATAATCCGGCGATACGAATGAGGTCAGAAAACTCCTTTGGCTTTGTATCAAGGAGCATGCCCATGGCAAAATCGGTACCAAACTCCGGTATACCTAAAGCTCCAAGCGGACATCCATCGATATCCTCAGGCTCTATGCCCAAAGCGGAGGTGTTCTGAAACAGTGACATGACAGCCTTGTCGTCAAGCGGAATCTTTGTTGGGTCAACACCTGTCAGATCCTGCAGCATACGAATCATGGTAGGATCATCGTGTCCAAGTATATCGAGCTTTAACAGGTTGTGGTCGATTGAATGGTAGTCAAAATGCGTTGTCGTGATGTCAACGGTCATATCATTCGCAGGATGCTGTACAGGAGTAAAGGTATTAATCTCCTCACCCATCGGCAGCACAACTATACCACCCGGATGCTGTCCCGTAGTACGTCGAACACCGACACAGCCCTGCACTATCCTGTCTATCTCGCAATTTCGCTTTCTGATACCGCGCTCCTCATAATAGTTTTTAATGTATCCAAATGCGGTCTTGTCAGCAAGTGTACCTATGGTTCCGGCTTTAAAGGTCTGGCCCTCTCCGAAAATAACCTCGGTATATTTGTGTGCCTTTGACTGGTACTCACCGGAGAAGTTCAGATCGATATCCGGCTCCTTGTTTCCCTTGAAACCGAGGAAGGTTTCAAACGGAATATCAAAACCCTCCTTGCTTAAAGGTCTGCCGCACTTTGGACAGAGCTTATCCGGCATATCACAGCCACCACGGCCTGAAAATGCCTGTACCTCTGGTGAATCAAAATCACTGTATTTGCAGTGTGTACACAAATAGTGAGCATGCAGCGGATTAACCTCTGTGATACCTGACATGGTTGCAACAAACGAGCTTCCTACGGAGCCTCGCGAGCCAACCAGATAGCCATCCTCATTTGATTTCCACACAAGCTTCTGTGCGATGATGTACATTACGGCATAGCCGTTTGAAATAATAGAGTTGAGCTCTCTGTCAAGCCTTTCCTTAACTATAGGCGGCAGCGGATCTCCGTACATCCTGTTTGCCTTGTTATAGCAGATTTCACGAAGCATGCCGTCAGAGTTTTCGATAACCGGCGGACATTTATCAGGTCTGACCGGTGAGATACGCTCACACATGTCTGCTATCTTATTGGTATTGGTGATGACTACCTCCTCAGCCTTTTTGCTTCCGAGATATTCAAACTCCTTTAGCATTTCCTCTGTGGTCCTTAAGTAAAGCGGAGCCTGCTCATCTGCATCCTTAAAGCCCTTACCGGCCATGATAATACGACGGTATACCTCGTCCTCGGGATTTAAGAAATGTACGTCACAGGTTGCAACAACCAGCTTTCCAAATTCCTCTCCAAGCTTTACGATTCGCTTATTTATATCGATAAGGTCATCGTTTGAAGCAATATCGGAATCCTCGTCACGTATCATAAATGCGTTGTTGCCAAGAGGCTGTATCTCCAGGTAATCATAGAAATTCACAAGCCTTGTGATTTCCTCCTGTGGTCTTCCGTTTAAAATAGCTCTGTAAAGCTCTCCTGCCTCACAGGCTGAGCCTATTAAAAGCCCATCACGATACTTGTTAAACTCTGATTTTGGTATTCGCGGTCTCTTATTATAATACTTGATGTGTGACAGCGAGATAAGCCTGTAGAGATTGGTACGCCCCTGGTCACAGGTTGCAAGAATGATGGCATGGTATGTAGGCATCTTCCTTATCATCTCAACAGATGATTTTGCCAGGGCATTTACCTCATCTAAGCCTGATATGCCCCTGTCCTTTAGCTTTTCTATGAATTTGACAAATATCTCTGCGGTACATGCGGCATCATCCACCGCTCTGTGATGATGGTCAAGCGAGATGTTTAGAGCCTTGGCCACTGTATCCAGCTTAAATCTGTTTAACTGTGGCAGAAGCACTCTCGCAAGAGCCACCGTGTCCACTATAGTAGGATTACACTCCATGCCAAGCAGCGCGCAGTTTCGCTTTATAAAGCTCATATCAAAGTCAGCGTTGTGGGCGACCATGATGCAGTCCTTGCAAAACTCCATAAACTGTGGCAGTATGACATCCACTGTTGGCGATGTGATAACCATATCATCCCTTATCGAGGTGAGCTCCTCAATCCTGAATGGAATAGGTACCTCAGGTTTATAAATGTGGAATAGCGGTCTACAATCTCGCCACCGATGACCTTCACCGCACCTATTTCTATGATTTTATTCTTTTCCGGAGAAAAGCCTGTTGTCTCTATATCAAATACCACGTATTTGTCATCCAGCGACTGACCGGCTGCATTCTCCACAATATCCTTTGTATCATCGACCAGATATGCTTCCACACCGTAAATGACCTTGAATTTATCATCCACAGTATGATTAGCATCAGGGAATGCCTGCACATCACCGTGGTCCGTAATAGCAATGGCCTTGTGCCCCCAGCGCATTGCACATTTCACAATATCCTTTACGTCAGACACGCCATCCATGTCACTCATCTTGGTGTGACAGTGAAGCTCAACACGTTTTTCGGCAGCAGTATCCTCTCTCTTTGAGGTAAAGTCAGGTATTTTTTTAAGCCCGACTATTGAGGTTATTGACAAATCACTGTCATATTTATCTACAGTCACAACTCCCTTTGCCTTAACAAAGTTGCCCGGGGCAATATATGCAAGAATATCTGCTACGTCATCATTTCTGGCAAAGAGCTTGAGCATGATGGTGTCTGTGAAATCAGTGACCGCAAACATAATGATAGTCTTTTCGTTTCTGATTTCGCGGGATTCAACCGTAAGAATCTTGCCCTTTATTGTAACCTCACCGATAGGACCGTCAATCTTTTCAATGGACATCTCTTCATCATCAAAGCTTCTTCCGTACACGATATCAGGGTCATTGTCATATTTGCGTCTGAAATCTCCTTTGCGCTCGAACTTTTTCTCGAACTTCTTTTCAAACTTCTTCTCAGGCTTTTTATCAGTGCCGGCCGAATTATTCCTTGAATTGCTGTCAGAGTCTGTTTTTGCCTCTTTTTTCCTGTTTGAAACTTTAGTTGCCTCAGTTTTACTATCATTTATTGTACCGGATGCATTATCACTGCCTCCTACAAACATTGCACCGTCATCGACAGCCACTTTAGCATCTTCATCACCGTTATCTTTTGCCATGGCAAATTTAGTGCGGGCGACAATATTTTGCACTTCCTGCTCAATCTGCTTGTCAGCATTCTGACGGTATTTGCTGATTTTTGGTTTTTCGTACTGCAGATTAACGATAAAATCCATCCCACAGCGCTCGCAGAACACCTTCTCAAGAAATTCTATGACCGTATTGCCTCTGGTCTTTGCGATTATTGTCTCCTCGAGTGTGACTGTGACATGTGTATCATCGGTAAAGCTCCACTTTGAGGTGCGCAGCAGATTGTACAAAAGCACACTGTGACTGTTTATTTCGTCAAGAATACTGTCAAAATAGACATCAAAAAGAGTCTTCGGTGTGTACTGCGAAGACAACTCGTAAGACTCTATAATTTTTACTGTAATATCTTTACTTTTAAATATCTGTTTTTTTATGCTTTCCTCAAGCTTCCAGATATTTTTTTTGAAAATAAGGCGTTTTGCTTTTACATATATTTTGTAAAAATCTCTTGCATGGTTTACGGAAATTCTGGTGACATCAGCATTCTCCAGCAGATTCTCCATATCTTTGTCCAGCTTAAGTGTAGGGAAAACTTCCTTAAATGTCTTTGTCAAAATTATTCACCCCAATGGTCAAGCTCATATTTCAATGCGCCCAAAAGCTCGCTCTCAGGCACCTTTTTAAATACCTCACCGTGCTTTATGATAAGACCCTCGCCGATTCCTCCGGCCACGCCAAGATCTGCTTCCTTTGCTTCACCCGGTCCGTTTACCACACAACCCATGACAGCAACCTTTATGTCAAGGTCATATCCTGAAACCATTGTCTCCACCTGATTTGCAAGCCCGATAAGATCTATCTGTGTGCGGCCGCAGGTAGGACATGAAACAACCTCTATGCCACCCTTTCTAAGACCAAGAGTTCTTAAAATGAGCTTGGCAGACTTTATTTCCTCAAGAGGACTTCCAGTGAGAGATACACGTATTGTATCACCTATGCCCTGGCTTAGTATCAGTCCGAGTCCGATAGCTGACTTTATATTGCCGCTTATTATTGTGCCTGCCTCTGTGATACCCACATGGAGCGGATGATTGGTTTTATCTGAAATAAGCTCATGTGCTTTAACACACATCATGACATCTGATGATTTGATGCTTATGACAAGATTGTCATACCCCATATCTTCTATGAGCTTTACCTTGTCCAGAGCGCTCTCCACAAGTCCCTCTGCTGTCACACCATGATATTTCTCTACCAGGTCTTTTTCAAGAGAGCCACTGTTTACACCGACGCGGATAGGGATATTTCTCTCCTTTGCTACATCTACCACAGCCTTTACCCTTTCAGCGCTTCCTATGTTGCCGGGATTGATTCGGATTTTGTCGGCTCCGTTTTCAATCGCAGCTATTGCAAGTTTGTAATCAAAGTGTATATCAGCAACAAGCGGTATGCTGATTTGTTTCTTAATATCCTTAAGTGCTTTGCAGCCTCCATCGTAGGCACAGCACATCGGATTATATCACAGCCTAAGTCTGTCAGTGCGTTTATCTGTGCAACTGTGTCAGCCACATTCTCAGTCTTTGTATTTGTCATTGACTGTATGAGAATCGGATTACCTCCACCGATTACTTTATTTCCGATTTTTACTATTTTTGTCTCCATGTGTATATCTCCAATCTGTTATAAAATCAGACTATTAGTTTTCTGATATCATTGAACATGACAACAACCATCAGAAGAAGTAAAAGCACTATGCCAACGAGATGCACATAGCCTTCCTTCTCAGGGTCTACTCTCTTTCTTCTTATGGCTTCAACTATCAAAAATACAAGTCTGCCACCATCAAGTGCCGGCAGTGGCAGCAGGTTCATCACACCGAGGTTTGCAGAAATCAGCACGCCCCAGTTTAGCATATTTAGTATACCAAGCCATATTCCTGACATCGAAACTGCCTGCTCATAGGTGTCTCCCATGTTCTTTACAATGCCTACAGGTCCGCTTAAGTTATTTACAGATGCAGCCCCGGTACAGAGCATTTTAAGCCCCTCTATTGTTGTATAGATGTTGTATTTCACCTCGTAGCAGCTATAAAGCAGTGCCTTTCCAAAGCTGGGCTTTGTACGCTCTCCCGACACGTTAAAGCCGTACAGATACCTCTTTGTTGTCTCGTCATATTTAGGTTTCAATGTGGTGGTATGCTTTTTGCCATCCCTAAGGTAGGTCACATCAACTGTTTCACCTTCGTGAAGCATCGAGTAGAGGCTTATCTCGCGGTAAAAGTGTATATTCGTATTGTTCAGCTTTACAATCTCATCACCGGCCTTGATACCGGCCTCCTCAGCCGCATAGCCCTCAATAACACCGGCAAGCTTCGGACTGTCATAGCCTACAGAGCAGATAATAATGAGAGCAAAAATAAATGCCATGATAAAATTAAAAAACGGTCCCGCGAAAACAACGCTTATGCGCGCCCACACGGATTTGTTGTTGAATGCCCTGTCATCACCTGAGCTTTCATCTTCTCCCTCCATGATACATGCTCCACCAAACGGAAGCATCTTTATGGAGTATTTGGTCTCTCCACGCTGCACTCCAAAAAGAGTCGGTCCAAGTCCCAGACAAAATTCATTGACCTTTATGCCATTTGCTTTAGCAAGCCAGAAATGTCCGAGCTCGTGAAAAATTACTATGATGCTGAATAATATGATTGCAATAATAATACTAATAATGTTCAAAATTACCACCTTTTACTGATATAGTCATATGCGCACTGCTCTGTATCAAGTATCTCATCCACTGAAGGATTTTCAATAAATGATGCATTTTCCATACATGCCTCGATTATATCGATTATTTCCAGATATTTAATCTTTTTATTCAAAAACAGTGCCACTGCTCTCTCGTTTGCAGCATTGAAGGCCGTAGGAATATTACCTCCTGCCCTTGCAGCCTTCATGGCGAGAGCAAGCCCTCTAAAGGTATCAAGATCCGGTGCCTCAAAGGTCAGATCCTTAAGCTTAAAGAGATCAAGCCTGTCACCGGAAAGCGCAGGTCTGCTTGGATAATACAGTGCATACTGTATAGGTATACGCATATCAGGAGTACCAAGCTGTGCTATAACTGCTCCATCCGCATACTCAACAGCCGAGTGAATGACACTCTGAGGATGCACTACAACCTGAATCTGCGACAAATCGACATCAAAAAGCCATTTTGCTTCAATCACCTCAAGCCCTTTATTGACCATGGTTGATGAATCAATAGTGATTTTTTGACCCATTGACCAGTTAGGATGCTTTAGTGCGTCCTCCACCCTTATACCTTCAAGCTCAGAGAGCTTTCTGCCTCTGAACGGACCTCCGGATGCTGTCAGAAGAATTTTTTTAATTGGGTTCATTGAGTTCCCTTGCAGTGACTGGAAGATGGCACTGTGCTCACTATCCACCGGGAGTATGGACACGCCATATTCCTTTGCGAGCGGTATTATGATATGTCCTGCTGTAACGAGAGTCTCCTTATTTGCAAGTGCAATGGTCTTTTTTGCCTTTATTGCGGCAATTGTCGGGCGTATTCCAAGCATACCGACAATTGCGGTTACAACTATGTCACATGGCTCAATGGTGGCACATTTAATTAAACCGTCCATGCCATAACCAATCTCGATGTCTGTATCTGCAAGGCTTGTGCGAAGCTTTTTGGCATCGTTTTCATCACTTACACTGACAAACTGCGGCTTAAATTCCCTTGCCTGTTTCTCTATAAGGGAGAGATTTCTGCCACAGGAAAGTGCCACAACCTGCATATCACCTTGCTCTCTTACCACATCAAGTGTCTGTGTTCCGATAGAGCCGGTTGAACCAAGTATTGATATTTTTTTCATGATAATTCCTCGATTTATATTTTTCTCAGTGGTTCTGAATAGTTAACTTAGCTTTTTGTTTTCAATGGTTCTTAAAAGTTACTTTTTAACTTAAAAAGAAACTAGCCAGATAATAAATGATTGGTGCTGTGATAATCATGCTGTCAAAGCGGTCTAAAATACCACCATGTCCGGGTATCAGATGTCCGTAATCCTTGATATCATAATTACGCTTTATGGCTGATGCACACAAATCTCCAACCATTGAAATAAGCCTGCAACAGCAGCTATAACAGCAAGTATAGCAATCTCTGTGGCGTCTATATTCATATGATTTCTGAATATAAAGCAGTATAAGGCTGTAAGAAGCGCACTGCCGAGCACACCACCTACTGCACCCTCTATAGACTTCTTTGGTGAAAGCTTTGGTGCCATTTTGTGCTTTCCAATCAGCACTCCGACGCAGTAGGCGCATGTATCACAGCCCCAAGAGCATAAAAATACCAAGAAGGCAAGGTAAAGTCCGTTGTTGAGTGTACGTATCTGGTAGACATATGAAAGCATTGTTCCTACATAAAACATACCAAAAAAGGCTGCCATGAGCTGCTTTGCATCATATTTCGGGTATGAAAGCACATACACGAACATCAGTACGATAAGAAAGCCCATGAAAAGCATCATTACATCAGGTATGAAGCTCCACCTTAAGTTGATGTAAAACAAAATCAAAGCAATATACGGTACAACCGATAAGAGCGATTTTTCAAATTTAAACACCCTGAAAAGCTCAAACATACCTATACACGAAATCAGAAGTGTTGAAAAAAGAAGCACCTCGTTTCCTGTTACTATAAGAAATATAGCGGCAATTACAAGAACTATACCACTAAGCAGTCTTGTCTTAAACATTATTTATCCTCCGTGTCGTTCGTTTCTTTTAATCCACCAAAGCGACGGTCTCTTTTATTATATGCATCTATAGCCTTTTTGAGTTCATTTTTATCAAATGCAGGCCACGGAACATCTGTAAAATAAAACTCAGCGTATGCAAGCTGCCAGAGCAGGTAGTTTGACAGGCGCTGCTCACCACTTGTGCGGATGAGTAAATCTGGATCCGGAAGCTCTTTTGTATCAAGATATGATGAGAAGGTATCTGCATCTATATCGTCAGCTGAAAGCTTTCCATCATCATGGTCAGCTATCATATGCTTTACAGCACGTATCATCTCATCTCGGCTTCCGTAATTAATTGCAATTGTCAGGTTAAGACCCGTATTTACTGATGAAACTTCTTCAAGGTTTCTTATTTTCTCCTGAAAATTCTCTGAAAGCCTGCTTATCTCACCAATTACGCGCACACGCATATTGTTTTTATTGGCAGTCTTTATACAGTTTTTAAGATAGCTTTCAAGAAGCTTCATTAGTGCAGCTACCTCAGACTCAGGGCGGTTCCAGTTTTCAGTGGAAAAGGCATAAAGTGTCAGATATTTAACGCCGAGGTCGTTTGCAGCCTTACATATATTCTCAACATTTTTGGCTCCTACTGTATGACCGTAGTTTCTTGGCATACCCTTACTTTTGGCCCAGCGGCCGTTTCCGTCCAGAATGATTGCTATATGTTCCGGAGTACTCATATTTTATTTCCTTTCATTTATGCATATTATATATTTACAATCATGACGCATCATTATTTGCTGGTCACACAGTTAAGTGTGAACAGTAAAAACGGTAATAAGCAAATAAGGGACACGAATAACATGTCCCTTGTTTGTATACGTGATATAATATAAATACTATACAGTAAGTATCTCTTTACATTTTGCATCAACCGCAGCGTCAACTTTTGCGACAAACTTGTCGGTAAGCTTTTGAGCGTCATCCTCGAGGCCTTTAATCTCATCCTCTGAAATGCCTTCCTCTTTGCCGGTCTTCTTGATGCTGTCGATTGCATCCCTTCTGATATTGCGGACAGCAACCTTAGCTTCCTCGCCCTTCTTCTTGATGTCCTTTGCAAGATCTTTACGTCTCTCCTCTGTGAGCTCAGGGAAAACAAGTCTGATAAGCTTTCCGTCGTTTGTAGGATTAATTCCGATGTCAGAGCAGTTTATTGCTTTCTCAATCTCCTTAACCATAGAAGCCTCCCATGGCTGAATCTGAATCATTCTTGGCTCAGGAACACTTACATTGGCTACACTCTGAATTGGTGAAGGGGTGCCATAATAATCTACACGAAGCTTGTCAAGAATATGTGGATTGGCTCTTCCTGCGCGGATGCCTGCATATTCTTCCTCGAGATTATTTAATGTTTTTTCCATTTTATCCTGAAAAGGGTTTAATCTTGAATCCATATTATCCTCCTGATATGCATTATATGCAATTTACTATACAGTAACCTTTGTACCGTTGAATTTGCCTGTAAGAGCATTTACAATGCTGTTTTCCTCATTGAGTCCGAATACATACATAGGCATCTTGTTCTCAAGGCACATGATAGACGCTGTGAGATCAACTACTGCGAGCTTCTTCTCAACAACCTCTTCGATTGAAAGCTCATCATACTTCTTTGCAGCAGGATTGGTCTTTGGATCACTGTCATATACTCCGTCAATAGCCTTGGCAAGGTAAATACCATCTGCCTCAATCTCAATTGCACGAAGCACTGTGGCTGTATCTGTTGAGAAATAAGGATGGCCTGTACCACCTGCAAAGAAAACTACCATATCATGTGCAAAATACTTGTTTGCTCTGTCCTTAGAGAAAAGCTTTGTCATGTTGCCACATTCAAACGGAGTGAGAACCGCTGTCTTCATTCCAACATATCTGAAAATCTCAGATACATAAATGCAGTTCATAACTGTAGCAAGCATACCAATCTGGTCAGCCTTTGTGCGGTCGATGGTCTCACTTGTTCTGCCTCTCCAGAAGTTTCCGCCACCGATAACAATACCTACCTGTGTACCTTTATCAACAATTTGTTTAACCTGTTTTGCAACCTCAATGACTGTAGCCTCATCAAAGCCGTGGTGCTTATCACCTGCAAGTGCTCACCACTTAATTTTAATAATATTCTACTCATATTTATTTCTCCTCTAAAAGTCCATGAACATCGATATCGTCCTGTACATACCCTGATAAAACGTTATTGTTTGCTGTCTGGCTAATTCATTATCCTTTGAGTCCATATGCGTCCCCCGTTATGATTGGTTTTGTTTCCTCTTACTATTTTACCATATTTTTATATCTTGTAAAGATATAATTCCGCAAAAGTTTAAAAGTTAAACTTTTGCGGAACAGCATTCGTTTAATCAGTATAAAGATACAGTTTAGACTCCAGCCATCTGGGCAGCAACCTCAGCAGCGAAATCTTCCTGCTTCTTCTCCATACCCTCACCTACCTCGAAACGAACCATCTCGGTGATTGTAAGATCCTTAGAAACTGACTCAAGATATTTTGCAACTGACTGCTTTCCATCCTCTGCCTTAACATATGTCTGGTCAAGGAGACAAATCTCTTTTAACTGCTTAGATACACGACCCTCAACTAAACCATTGAACATCTTCTCAGCCATGATAGACTCCTTGTCTGCCATTGCAAGCTCACCAAGCTTTGCCTTAGCAGCATCTGATAAGAAGTTCCATACATAGTTCATGTTGTTCTTGTGCTCGTTGAAGTTGTTGATATCATCATCGCTCCAAAGCTTCTCGTTAATAGCCTTGTCAATTAACTTATTAAGAATAGGCTTTGGAAGTGTTGTAGCATCATTTAATGCACTGTCAACAGTGATCTCTCTAAGCTTTGCAAGCTCTTCATCAGAGATATCGTTTCTGCTGATGTACTGTGGGTTCATAGCTGCAACCTGCATAGCAATATTTGTGATTGCTTCTTTAGCTGCATCATCTGCTGCACCATTTGCTGCAATGATAACGCCGATTCTTCCACCACCATGGATATAAGAAGTAACAACATCACCTGTAACCTTTGCAAATCTACGAACAGATAACTTCTCTCCGATTGTAGCTGTCTTCTCTACAAGAAGCTCGCTAAGTCCGTTTGTAGCAAGAAGAGCGTCGATATCCTCTCCATTTGCACCACCATTTAAGCCAGAAGCAAGTGCTGTATCTGCTACAGTCTGAACAAACTCCTGGAATGTCTCGTTCTTTGCAACGAAATCTGTCTCAGAGTTAACCTCTGCTACAACTGCAACGTTTCCGTTTACAGCAACACGTGCGATTCCCTCAGCGGCAATTCTGCTCTGCTTCTTTTCCATCTTAGCTGCACCGCTTTTTCTTAATACCTCAACAGCGGCATCCATATCACCGTTTGTCTCAGTTAAAGCCTTTTTGCAGTCCATCATACCTGCGCCTGTCATTTCACGCAGTTCTTTTACCATACCTGCTGTAATAGCCATTTGATTATCCTCCGATATTAATCTGTTTTATTCCTCAACTGTCTCGTCAGAAGCTTCCTCAGCAGTAACCTCTTCCTCAGCTCCCTGCTTTGCCTCGATAACAGCGTCTGCCATCTTAGATACGATTAATTTGACAGCTCTGATAGCATCATCGTTTCCTGGGATAACATAATCTAACTCGTCAGGATCGCAGTTTGTATCAGCAATACCTATAAGAGTGATTCCAAGTGCCTGAGCCTCTTTGATACAGATACGCTCCTTCTTAGGATCTACTACAAATATTGCATCAGGAATTCTCTTCATATCCTTGATTCCACCAAGGTTCTTCTCGAGCTTCTCCCACTCCTTCTTGAGTGCGATAACTTCCTTCTTAGGAAGAACATCGAATGTGCCATCCTCTGACATTGTCTCGATAGCTTTAAGTCTTGCAATACGGCTCTCGATTGTGCGGAAGTTTGTAAGCATTCCACCTAACCATCTCTCGTTTACATAGTACATACCGCAACGCTCTGCCTCAGTCTTGATTGCATCCTGAGCCTGCTTCTTTGTACCTACGAAAAGGATTGTACCACCCTGAGCAGCGATATCAGATACGGCATCATATGCCTCATCAACCTTTCCTACAGACTTCTGTAAGTCGATGATGTAGATACCATTACGCTCTGTGTAGATGTAAGGAGCCATTTTAGGGTTCCATCTTCTTGTCTGATGTCCAAAATGAACACCTGCCTCGAGTAACTGTTTCATTGAAATTACGCTCATTTTATTTACCTCCGTTTGGTTATTAATCTTCCGTGTGTTTCCAATTAGATCAGCCACCGGTAAGCGTTATCCGGCACCGGCGATCATCCGCACACGTGCTTTATAGTATTTAAGCCTTTGGAATTATAACATACAGCTTATATGCAAGTAAAAAAAATTTATTTCTGTGTCAGAATAGTGATTATATCATCATACGATGCTCCCTGTGGCATAACGAAAAGACCTATGTTCTTTCAAACATAAGTCCTTAAAAATATATTTAAATTTATTTACTTGTTTTTATTTCGGATTCTGTCAAGCTCATCAAAGACTACATCGTTTACTACTTTGATGTATGTGCCCTTCATACCGGATGAGCGCGATTCGATAACGCCTGCACTCTCAAACTTGCGCAGGGCATTCACAATTACCGAGCGGGTAATGCCTACTCTGTCGGCTATTCTGCTGGCAACAAGTATACCTCATTGCCGTCAAGCTCATCAAAGATGTGGAGAATAGCCTCAAGTTCAGAATAAGAAAGTGTATTGATAGCTGAACGGACAATCGATACCTTTCTCTTTTCCTCTTCATTCTCCTCATTCACGGATCTCATCATCTCAAGCCCCACCACTGTCGTGCCATACTCTGTAAGAATGATATCGTCAATGTCATACTCTCTGTCACTTCTGTACTCAAAAAGAGTTCCAAGCCTCTCGCCGGCTATATCAATAGGTGTGATAATAGCCTTGTACATCCTTGTGTCTTCACCAAAGCCAAGTGTCTCGAGGTTTACATTCTCCTTTGTTGAAAGGATGCCAAGAAGTCTTTCATTGAGCTCAGTGTCAATATAGCCTCCAACCTCATCTACTATCAGTTCATGAAGCTCATCCACGCCTTTGCAGATACTAGAGCCAAGCACCTTGCCCTTTTTGCTGATTACAAGTATGTCTGAGTCGAGCACACCGGTGAGCACCTGACATATATCATTGAACACAACCTTTGATGAATTGTTGTTGTGAAGAAGCTTATTAATCTTACGTGTCTTATCTAATAATTGTACTCCCATTAATTGTTATTCCTCTCTTTCGGGCTTTTTATCTGTTACGTAGCCGCACTGCTCATCTGCGCAGGCAATCTTGTTTCCCTTTACAATCATATATCCTCCACAACGAGGGCATTTTTCTGCAACAGGTCTGCCCCAGCTCATAAAATCACACTCTGGGTTGTCAATACAGCCATAGTATTTTCTTCCCTTCCTTGTTTTCTTGAGTACAACATCCTTACCGCATTTAGGGCAATTGATGCCGATTTTTTCAAGATAAGGCATAGTGAATCTGCAGTCAGGAAATCCCGGACATGCCAAAAACTTGCCGTGAGGTCCGTATTTTATAACCAGATTGCGTCCGCACTCAGGGCAGATTTCATCTGTCACCTCATCATGTATTGTAACCTTCTCAAGCTCATTTTCAGCCTTGTCGATTGCCTCTTTAAGATCAGGATAAAAGTTCTCAACAACTGTCTTCCAGTTAACCTTTCCCTCGGCTACCGCATCTAAAAGCGACTCCATATTGGCTGTAAAATGCTCATCGACAATAGTTGGAAATGACTCCTTCATAATAGAATTTACAACCTCTCCTATCTCTGTCACATAGAGATTTTTACTCTCCTTAGTGATATAGCGTCTGGCAAGTATTGTAGATATTGTTGGAGAATAGGTACTAGGACGTCCTATTCCAAGCTCTTCAAGTGTCTTTACCAAAGAAGCCTCTGTGTAGTGTGCCGGGGGCTGGGTAAAATGTTGCTTAGGCAAAAGCTCCTCAACTGTAAGAAGCGACTCTTCTGTCAGAGGATTTTTAAGAACGGGCTGCTTTTCTTTCTTTGCATCGTCTGCAGCAGTATATGCAAGCTCAAAACCATCAAATAACAGTCTTGAGGTAGCAAAGCTGAATACATAATCTCCGACTGAGAGCTTTACTGTAGTAGTCTCGTACTCAGATTTTGCCATGCGGCTTGCAGTAAAACGCTTCCAGATAAGCTGATAAAGCCTGAACTGGTCTCTTGACAGTGACTCCTTAATCTCAGAAGGCACTCTGTTTATATCAGTTGGCCTGATTGCCTCATGGGCATCCTGGATATTTTTGCTGCTCTTCTTTGTTCCCTCACCAGTGGAAAGATATTTGTCTCCATAGCTTTTTGAAATAAAATCCTTTGCCATGGCCTCGGCCTCATCTGATACACGGACAGAATCAGTACGCAGGTATGTGATTATACCTACCGTACCCTGTCCCTTTATGTCAACTCCTTCATAGAGCTGCTGGGCTATACGCATAGTCTTTGATATTGGAAAATTCAGAGCCTTTGAAGCCTCCTGCTGTAAAGTACTGGTTGTAAAAGGAAGCGGAGCTTTATTGCTGCGCTGGCCTTTTTGATGCTTTGTAATTTACACTCCTTACCCTTTATTTCGCTAAGCACATTATCCATCTCTTCCTTTGAGGAAATGGCTATCTTGTCGTCACCTCTGCCGTATAGCTTTGCAGTAATTGGCTTCTTCTCACCCTCCACATCAACCGTGGCATCAAGGCTCCAGTACTCCTCAGGGATAAAAGCATTGATTTCATCCTCCCTGTCACAGATGATACGAAGCGCAACAGACTGTACTCTTCCCGCACTAAGCCCTCTCTTGACCTTGGCCCAAAGCAACGGACTGATTTTGTAACCTACAATACGGTCCAAAATTCGTCTGGCCTGCTGTGCGTCTACAAGATCCATATCTATTTTTCTTGGGTGCTTTAAGGATTCCTTGACAGCATTCTTCGTGATCTCATTAAAGCTGATACGGCTTACATCCTTGCCCTCAAGTTTAAGTGCGTGAAGCAGATGCCATGAGATGGCTTCTCCCTCACGGTCGGGATCGGTTGCGAGATATATCTTATCGGCTTTCTTAGCTCCTTGCGAAGCTTAGCGAGTATTTCACCCTTTCCACGGATTGTGATATATTTCGGTTCAAAATCTCCGTCCACATCTATTCCAAGGCTGCTCTTTGGCAGATCTCTCACGTGACCGTTTGATGCCATTACCTCATAGTTTTTTCCCAAGAATTTCTTTATAGTCTTTACTTTTGCAGGCGACTCTACGATAACCAGATATTTAGCCATTATAAACTCCTTATATAGTAATTTGGAATTGTCTCCTTAACAAATCCTTTTTGTATAAGATTTTCTAACACTTCAAATAGTTCCGATAATTCATACGGCACTTTTTGAGACAATGTCCCGATTGCGATAGGACAAAAATCGAGTAAACTATACACCAATGCTTCTTTTTTATCAAGTAAATTTTTTCTGAAATCCATCTGTGTGCACTCTGTAAACCCAGTCATTGTAATGTCTGAGACAAATTCATCAATATTATAAATAATGCCTGCGCCCTGCTTTATCAGACTGTTGCAGCCGTAGCTTAAGGTGTCGGTGACACGCCCCGGAATGACATATACGTCCTTTCCCTGCTCCATTGCAAAATCAGCCGTAATCAGTGAACCGCTTCTCTTTTTTGCCTCAACTATAACTACTATATCGGATAACCCGGAAATTATTCTGTTTCTCATCGGAAAAAACATCTTTTGCGGGTCGGTGCCCGGCATAAGCTCGCTGATTATACCTCCGGAAACCTTTATTTTATCATATAGAAAGCGGTTCTCTTTCGGATAACAGGTGTCTGCTCCGGAGCCAAGAACTGCATATGTATTCCCACCAGCCTCCAGACACCCCATATGGCATCTCTGTCTATTCCTCTTGCCATGCCGCTGATTATCTGTATCCCCTGCCTTGAAAGTGCTGCTGCCAGTACCTTTGCCACCTCGCAGCCATATGCGCTTCTGCCCCGTGCTCCGACTATAGCGACACTTTTTCTTGATTTGTCGGGAAGAGCGCCTATGTAAAAAAGACTATACGGCGGATTATGTATATTTCTAAGCTTGTCCGGATAAGCCTCATCCTCCATTGTTACAAAGCCGATATCCTTCTGCTGAAATAATATCCACTCCTTCTCTACGTCATAGGAAGCTCTTGATTCAAGGATTATTTTTCTGTCATCATCTGTGAAAAACAAAATATCAAAAAGCTCATTCTTTGGCATAAAAAACAGCTTTTCTGCCGTTATACTGCAATCATGCAGAAGCTTTTTCTTTGTATTGCTTATATCTGTAAGGCTTGTAAGCCAGTATTTGAACTTCATGATACAGCACCTCCCCAGAACTTCTCATTGATGCTTCTGTAGCATATAGCTTCGTTGAGATGCTTTGTCTTTATGTTTTCACAGCCGTCCAGATCAGCTATTGTACGCGCAACCTTAAGTATCTTGTGGTATGTGCGTGCCGTCAGTCCAAGCTTGTCAAACATATTTTCCATGTAGCTTTTCTCTCGACTGCGAGGGAACAGTATTTTTCCAGCTTGTCAGTTGATATTTTTGAATTATAAGAAAAGCTCTCACCTTTAAACCTTTCTTTTTGAAGCTCGTGGCAGTGCATAACACGCTTTCTTATGTCCGCAGATGATTCATTGGATGTATTACTGTTTATATCCTCAAAGCTAAGCGGTGACGCCTCCACACATATGTCAATTCTGTCTATTATAGGCTGAGAGACCTTATCAAAATATCTGCGCAGAGTCGGCTCTGAGCAGCGGCACCTTTGCATATCGGGATAATAGCCGCAACTGCATGGGTTCATCGCACCAAACAGCAGAAAATTAGCCGGATAAGTCACGTTTCTGCCGGCTCTTGAAAGCCTGATGCAGTGCTCCTCAAGCGGAGCCCTGAGCAGATCCAGCAGGCCGCCCTTAAACTCAGCGAGCTCATCCAAAAACAAAACACCATTGTGTGCAAGCGATATCTCGCCCGGATTAATTCTCGTTCCTCCGCCGATTAATGCGGCCTGGGTGACGGAATAGTGGGGATTTCTGAATGGTCTGCTGTCCCTTAAGGAGCTGTCATTGTCCAAAAGACCACAGATGCTGTATATTTTTGACAGCTCAAGTCTCTCATTTTCACTAAGAGGAGGCAGAATTGACGGCATACGCTCTGCTATCATTGTTTTGCCTGCACCGGGAGGTCCAACGAGCAGTATATTGTGCATACCACCAGCAGCCACCTCACATGCTCTTTTAATAAATTTCTGTCCGTTAACATCACAAAAATCGGCGTATTTTTCATCCATTTGCAGCTCATGTGCCATGCCGGTTTTCTGACACGTAAATGCTGCCTCATCAAACTGTGCAATTACATCATTTAAATGGCTTATCCCAAATATTTTTGCACCGCAGACGAGTCTGCCTTCATTTTCATTCTGCTTTGGAATAATAAACTTTCCAATGCCTTTGTTGTACTCATCAAATACAATCGGCAGAATACCGCTGACCGGCAAAATTTCACCGTTTAGATTTAGCTCACCTGCAAGTGTGCAGCCCTTTATGCTATCAGCGTCAATCACCCCCATAGCTGTTAAAACAGCAACAGCTATGGGCAGATCAAAGCCTGTTCCGGTCTTTTTAATATTTGCAGGCGATAGATTTACTGTGATACGCTTGGCAGGCAAAACAATGCCAACGCTGTGCAGCGCTGTTTTAACACGTTCCTTTGCTTCTCTTACCTCTGAGGTGAGATTTCCAACCATATCAAAAACAGGCATGCCGGTTGAAATATCAACCTCCACCTGTACCGGAATCGCACTGATTCCATCCAAAACAGCCGTTCTGACTGTACTGTACATATATACTCCTATTCCAATTGGGGTAAATGCATAGACAAATGCACAAAAGACATGGCTCTATGATAACATATTTTTGCCTTTTGTAAACACCTATTCGAGCAGTTTTCGTAATTTTTTCAAACCGGCCTTTTCAATTCTTGAAACATATGACCTCGAAATGCTGAGCGTTTTAGCAATCTGCCTCTGTGTCAGCTCTTTTTCACCGTCTAGGCCAAAGCGTTTCGTAATAATATAATATTCTCTGTCCGATAAAACGCTTCTCATATTTTGCCTTAAAATCTTAAGCGACTCAGACACCTCTATATCCGATACCACATCAGATTGTCCATTCTCAATCACATCCACCAGATGAATCTGGTTTCCCTCCTTGTCAGTGCCTATAGGTTCAAATATGGACACATCACCCCGGCTCTTTTTACGGCTTCTAAAGTGCATCAGAATCTCATTTTCGATGCATCTGATTGCAAAGGTTGCAAAACGATTTCCGTAATCAGCCTTGAATGATGACACTGCTTTTATCAGTCCTATAGTGCCTATGGATATGAGCTCCTCCATCTCATCCTCTCTTACTGCATATTTTTTTGTAACATGTGCCACAAGGCGCATATTGTGTAATATAAGCTCATCCTTAGCTTCTTTATCATTTTGAGCCACTTTTTTCAGACATTCCGTCTCACGTTCTAAACTAAGCGGTGATAAAAATGTATTCACATAGCACCCTGTCATTATTTGCTTATAATATATTATGTTCAAATCTGTATTTTGTGATATAATCTTTGCCATGAATAGAAAAATAGACTACAAAATCAATGAAAATGATACAGGAAAAACAGTAGAAGGCTTTTTGAAGGAGCATGGCTACACACATCAGGTGCTTGTCAGGCTGAAGCAGACAGACCATGGCATACTAAGAAACGGTATATGGGCCTATACAAATGAAAGGCTGTGTAAGGATGATTTAATCACAGTCCAAATTGTTGAAAACGAATTCTCTGATAATATAGCACCCGTAAATCTGCCTCTTGATATAGCATACGAGGACGATGATATCATCGTAATAAACAAGCCGTTTGATATGCCTGCCCATCCATCCGCCGGAAACCATGACAACACGCTTGCAAATGCACTCATGTACTACTATGCAGTCAGAACAAGTCGTTTGTATACAGATGCATAAACAGGCTGGACAGAGATACCACAGGGCTTACAATTGTCGCAAAGCATGCACTTGCAGGCGGGATACTTGGCAACGCTGTCGCAAAGCGTGCCATACACCGGACATACTACGCCGTCTGCAGTGGGTGTACACCTATATGCATGCGCATCAGTGCTCCGATTGCAAGAAAGGATGCTTCCACCATAGAGCGGTGTGTTGATTTCAAACGCGGTGAATATGCAGTAACCGACTTTATCAGAATCAAATATAACCCTGATAATAATTTATCGCTTGTCAAGCTAAGACTTCTTACCGGACGCACTCACCAGATACGCGTCCATATGAAGTATATCGGTTTTCCACTGATAGGTGACTTTTTATATAATCCCGACTATACATATATATCCAGACAAGCACTGCACTCAGGGCGTCTTGTTTTCACGCACCCTGTCACAGGACAAAAAATGAACCTCATATCTGATATTCCATCAGACATGAAGTCCCTGTTCTAGCTGGTTTATTTTATCCTTTTCGTATGGGATATGCCCTTTTAAAACCTCTTTTTTTATGTAGCTGTAAGTATATTCTTCTCCCTTTACAGAGAGCATGACAAGCAGATACTCAAGCATTGCTTTTGTATCGGGATGAATCATGTAGTGATCCACGCTTTTTTCATAGTATTCCAGTGCACTTTTGTCGGTGTACTTTTCTTTCTGATAGTTTTTTGAGGCGCTTACACGATCTATAAACATCTCGCAGACATACCTTATGGGCATTTTCATGCCCTCCATTTTTGTATGTGCTTTATCGTCCCCCGGCTTTGAAACAGCATAGTCAATCCAGTACTCCAGGTGATGCTTATTGCGTCCCTTATGATGAAGCCACGCAGACGAATAGCCCCTGTCGGCTCTCTCCGCATTATTTGGGCTCATATACCCTTGTAATACCTGCAGCCGACGAGAAACTCAGTCGGTGAATATTTTGACATGTCATGAAGAAGTCCCTGTTTATAAAGCCCTATCCTAAAGCACCCCTGCATGACTAAAATCTTGTGATGTGTAATTGTTATAAAATGTCTTATTGCTTTCATATGTCTATCTGCCTATGAGGATGTATACCGACTGCGGTGAAACATCTGCATACTGCTGGTTTTCACACAGCACCGGAGTGTCATAAAACGGTTCTTTGAGCGTAGAATCGCAGACTGCATACCATTTCATTCCTTTCTTTAGCTTAGGAAGAGCTAACTTCTCCCTGGATGAATAAAAATTGTAAGCTACGTATACATAGTCTTTATTCACTTCATTGTAATCCCCACAGTACATCACACCTACACATAGCTTTGTGGCATCACACTCGCCTATCCAGGCATTCTTGCAGTGGTAGGATAAATCAGGATACCCAACAGCCTTGTAATCGCTGAATTTAAACGGCTTTGGACAGGAAATAACAGGATGCTCATCCCTGAATTTGATAAGTCTGGTTAAGAACCTGATGTTTTCCCTTCTGCTCTGCTCATTTGACCAGTTCACCCAGCCTGTAGGGTTGTCCTGACAGTAAGCATTGTTGTTGCCATCCTGTGAATTACAGATCTCATCACCTGCCATAATCATAGGCACTCCCTGTGCCAAAAACAAAAGAAGCATGGCATCCTTCCACTTAAGTTTTCTTATCTCACGGATAAACCTCTTTCGCGAAGGACCCTCACAACCGTAATTATTGCTGAAATTCCATGAAGGACCATCAGCATTTTTCTCACCATTGGCCTCATTGTGGCGGTCATTGTACATGAATAAATCGCTCAGGGTAAAGCCGTTATTGCTTGATATATAGTTTATAAATCCGACATTCTCCCCCTGCTTTTTCTGCTGGTTTAAAAGCTCATACATATTGCAGTTGATATGGTTTAACATCATACGCGCCGCAAACTGGTACTCCTCCTTGTCAATATAGAGATTTTCGTATGTCCTGTTTTGCGGTACGACTGACATGTCAAAGCCATCATAGAGTATCTTTGTCCTGCTAAGAAGGGCATCCTGTACTATCGCAGTAACCGGGAGCTTATCCCCAAGAAGCTTAAAACCATCTACATGAAAGCTCATGACCCAGTATCTGAGCGCATCGAGTATCAGATTGTGGTCAGTTCTATCAGGAAAATACATCTCTACGATACATTCCATGCCATTTTTGTGCAGCCTTTCAACGAGACGCCTAAGCTCATTGGAGGCATCTGAAGCGTCACTGGCATATGATGCTTTTACGGCAAAATAATTGCCGTAGGTATAGCCCCAGAAATTGACCTTGTCATTTTGCCTGTCGGTGTTCACACTTTGCTCATCCTTTAAGGAATACTTCGGCTTTGCATATTCCGGAATATCGTGCTTTACAGGGATTGTCATTTCTTCAAACTCGTATACAGGCATGAGAAGAATTGAAGTAAAGCCTAATTTCTTGATGTAATTTATTCTGTCCGATACAGCCTCAAAGGTGCCCTTATGCTTTTTGTCCCCTGAAACATCCATGGAAAAGCCTCTCACATGAAGCTTATACAGCTTCATCCGGTCCCTGGTTATCTCAGGAAAGCTGTCATATTTCCAGTCAAAATCACTACTGTCTATCCCACAGGCTATTTCGTAGTCATTATCACTTCTTGTTTTATCATTCCATTTTTTCTCTGCCGAAAATTCTTGTGGCATAGGGATCTATGCACCTTTTCCCATTAATTCTAAAATAATATGCATACTCATTCCCGCAAAAACCATGAAGTCTCACAGAGTAAAGTGAGCCGGTCGAATACTCGGCAGGTATATCAATCACACAGGCGGTATTTCCCGATTTATCAAGTAAAACAATGCTGCATTCATCCTCTTTTTCTGCTGCAAAGGTGAATACTGCACTATCCCCCTCAATATAAGCACCTGTTTTTAAAAAGTTTCCCTTTGTTAATCGAAAATTCATGCAACACCATCCAATCAATAATTCTAGTATTTATTTATTATACTAGTTTTGACTTTTTTTGTATAGAATAATTTGATATAATATAATAGTTACTTTAAATTACTATAAAGAAAGAGGTACAATATGGCAGAAAAAGCAACACCTGTTACACCTGATGAGGCAGACGATATCCGCGTAACACTTGATCTGGACAACGGAAGTGTCGAATGCAAGATTATCACCATTTTTGATGCAGATCACAAGGATTACATAGCTCTTCTACCGTTAGACAAAAATGCAACGAGAATGAGAGCGGCGAAGTGTATCTGTATCGCTATTTCGAGGACGAGGAAGGTCTTCCGAGAATAGAAAACATCGAATCCGACGACGAGTACGAGGCTGCTGCCGACAGATTCGATGAGCTTTTGGATGACGAAATGTTTGATGATATTTAATCATCTCTACTATTATTTTGTCTAGGTTCTTTACTTTCACGGACAAACCTGGAGGCTTGGGCTGATTTATCGTTTACCGACTTGACCGAGTAAACAGACAAGCTTGTCTTGGCACGGGTCATGCCGACATAAAACAGCCTTCGCTCCTCCTCTACGTCCTTTTCAAGCACAGCCTTTTTATACGGCATTATCCCTTCATTTGCATCAATTATATACACGTTTTCAAATTCAAGCCCCTTTGAGCTGTGAAGGGTTGCAAGTGTCACGGCATTAGGGTCACTTTCTTTCGATAAAGCCATAAGCTTCATCTGCTTTGTATATTCCCTTATATGCTCATACCACTCTTCATATGTAGCAAAGCCCTTGGCTCCTGACTGGATTTCATCCAGTATATCAAACAAATCCTCTTTATTTATATTTCGATACTCGGCATATTCAGCTAAAAAGTCGTCATAGCCAATCCCTCTTCTGATATAGTTTATGCTGGCATATGGATTCATCCGGCTTATAAGCTTCATGTCATACTCAAGCTTTTCTATCCGCTCAGCTATCCACGGCTTCTCATCAAACAGCTTAATCCACTCATCAAATGCCACAGTTGCATCACACAGGCTGTCTCTTGACAGATACCGCTTAGGTCTGTTCATAATCTGCAAAAAATCAGCTCTGTCTCTGCTGCCCCCTGCAATTCTTTGGTATGTAAACAAATCTCTGGCAATCCAGTGCTCATATATATTAGGTATATTATCCTTGGTTTTGAATGGGATATTATAGCTCATAAGCTGCTCTATAAGCTGTCTTGGCTGGGTATTTGTCCTGAAAAGCACCGCAAAGTCGCTGAATACAGCTCCTGCCTTTATCTTTTTATCTATATCGCGTATGAGAAAGATATTTTCGTCTCTTCTGTTTTCAAAATCAGCAAACGTAACAGGCGCCTTTGACTTGCTTGCCGCAATGATTTTCTTATCAAATCTCTCCCTGTTGTGCGAGATGAGATTCAACGAGGCCTCCACTATATATCTGCCACATCTGTAATTAGTATCTAAAAGGATTCTTTTTGCATCCGGATAGTCCTTCTCAAACCCAAGCATTATCTCAGGCTTTGACCCTCTGAAGCGGTATATTGACTGGTCATCATCTCCTACAATAAACAGATTATTCTGTGGAGCGGCAAGCATTTTTATAATCTCATACTGCAGACGGTTAATATCCTGAAACTCATCAATCAGTATGTATTTATACTTATTCTGCCACAATGCCAGTATATCAGGTCTTTCCTTAAACAGCTCATAAGTATACGAGAGCATATCATCAAAATCAATAAGCCTGTTTTCCTTAAGCCTTGTCTCATATTTTTTATATATATCCCTGAATATTTCCTCACCACACACTCCCGAGTAGAAATTTTCTATATCAATGCGGCTGTTTTTAATCAGACTGATTTCTGCAAGTAAATTGCCTATAAACTCATTCTCATCTTTGTATTCAAGGCGGTAGTAGGATAAAATTTCTCTGATAAAGCCGTATCTCACAGACTCATCAGCAATATTGGCACTTGTAAAGCGATATGCATATTTGAGTATCGTAAAAAAGACAGCATGAAAAGTACCAAAAGATACGTTCACCCTCTCGTCTTTCATCAGTGAATTAAAACGCTCCTTCATCTCATTTGCAGCAGCCTTGGTAAAGGTGATAACTAAAATCTCAGAAGGCTTCACATGATGCTTTGTTATTAAGTTTTTAGTCCTGTGTGTGATAACTGCGGTCTTACCGGAACCCGGTCCTGCTAAAACAAGCATAGCGCCATCCTTGTGTTCGATGGCGCCAAGCTGGGCTTTGTTAAAAATCATAAAATACCCTTTGTTAATAGATTAGTTATTAGAAAGCTTTTCTATGCCTTTCTTAATTCTGGCTATAGACTCCTCTTTGCCAAACACCTCCATAAGCTCTGTAGCTCCGCCCGGTGTCATCTGCTTGCCTGAAACAGCGGTACGGATCGGCCACATAACATAGCCTATCTTATAGCCCTTTTCTGTAGCATATGCCTTAAGAGTCTCAAAAAAGTGCATCATTTGAGAAATCATCACAGCTTTCAAGAATAGGAACCACATCGTTTAATACCTCAAGTGATGTCTCTGGGTTTGTCTTCATCTTCTTGTGAGTATACATTGCAATATCATAATCCGGAAGCTCTTCAAAGAAATCAATATGTTCCTTGATATCAGGGAATATCTCAATACGTGTCTGAACCATTCTTGCTATCTTCTTAAGGTCATAATCCTTTGTGACAACCTCCTTAATGTATGGCAATGCATCTCATAGAATTTGTCAAAATCAAGCTTCTTTATATACTCTCCGTTCATCCATTTAAGTTTTGTGAAGTCAAATACAGCAGGTGATTTGCTCATATGATGATAATCAAACTTCTCAACAAGCTCAGGAAGTGACATAATCTCCTGATTGTCTGAAGGGCTCCAGCAAGAAGCGCTACAAAGTTTACAATAGCCTCTGTAAGGAATCCCTGATCCAGTAAATCTTCAAAGGATGAGTGACCACATCTCTTTGAAAGCTTATGATGCTCCTCATCTGTGATAAGCGGACAGTGTACATATACAGGTACATCCCATCCAAATGCCTCATAAAGTCTGTTATACTTAGGGATGATGAAAGATACTCGTTTCCTCTGACTACATGTGTGATGCCCATCAGGTGATCATCTACTACGTTTGCGAAATTGTATGTAGGATATCCGTCAGATTTGATAAGAATCATATCATCAAGCTCTGCATTATCTACTGTGATATCTCCGTAAATCTCATCCTCGAATGTGGTTGTGCCTCTGTAGGGTTGTTCTGTCTGATAACATATGGCTTGCCGGCCGCGAGATTTGCCTCAATCTCCTCCTTTGACAGGTGCAAGCAGTGCTTATCATATATAGAGATTTCCTTTCCTGCAACAGTTGTTTTAAGACTGTCAAGACGCTCCTTGTCACAGAAGCAGTAATATGCCTCTCCCTTGTCAATAAGTTCCTTTGCATACTTCATGTAGATACCCTGTGCCACACGCTCACTCTGCACATATGGACCGCATCCACCATCTTGTCAGGTCCCTCATCATGGACAAGTCCTGTCTCTTCGAGTGTCCTGTTTATAATATCAACAGCACCCTCACCTGGCGTACCTGATCTGTATCCTCTATACGGAGAATGAAATCACCGCCCTCATGCTTTGCAATCAGATAAGCATACAGTGCTGTTCTTAAATTTCCTACATGCATTCTTCCTGTCGGGCTTGGTGCAAATCTTGTTCTAATCTTACTCATTTTAAAATGTGCTCCTCTATATTAATATTTTTTAGTCATTTTTCAATTTGAAATTATATAACAATATGGAAATTTTATCAATCCTCAGATTGAACTTCCATATCAAGCTCTACGATTTTATTTAAAATTCTGTTTACATCGAGTTCTCTGGCGGCATCAACCATCTGTTCACATATTTCAACTACATTGAACCCTTTAGTACTCTCATCCGGTATACTCTCAATATGTAATTGTGTATCATCGGTCTTTTTTTTGCGTTTAAATAACATGCGCCCTGTAATCCTCTTTGTATTTCAAAATTGTTTCTTTTGGTCTGCCTCATCACAGCCATCTGAAGCTTCTGCACATACGCCCCTTAATACGCTGTCCAGATTATTTATTTCCTGCTCTGTAACACTATATTCCCTGACAATACGCGCATATCCTATATCGTTATTATCAAGCTTATAGGCATATAGACAAGACCACAGCGATTTTCTGTCCCCATTTTGCCTGAAAGCCTCAAGATATAAATCCGCTGCTATATCAAACAAAAACAGCTGCACATAGGCTGTAGCCAGATTGTGATATATGTTTCCGTACAATACACGCTCAGTATGCTTTGCATCCTCACATGACAGCAGCTTTTTGTATTCAAAAATTGCTGCAGTGTACTTTTTCTTCTCCATCAGTCTGTCTGCCCTGATTTTCAAGCACTCAAACTCGCTCTTTTCCTCGAGCTCCTTAAGTGCATCATGTGTGTTCTTAAGCTCCTCCTTAGTGCAGTAGCCGCTGTACTCAAGCAGCTCAGTCACAAAAGCAGACAGTCTGCCGTTTGTGGATATAATGGTTCTAAGATGCATGGCAAGCTTTGGCAGATGTGCATGGTTTTCAATCCAGGTGCACAGCTCAAGACTCATAAAGTCATCATCCAAAAGATATGTATTGTTGATTATATAATAATTAAGCTCCTCTATCGAGTAAACATTTATAGACACACCCTCTATGTAATAGGGCATAGCTGCTATAGCTTCATTACACAGTAATAATTCTCCCATATGCCCTCCTACATAGTCATCTCATAGTGCCAGACTTTGCCCGAGCTCATAAATATTTCGCCAAAGCCTAAATCCTTAATCTCTATATCTATCCTGTCATCAGATACAGGTGTCGCCGTAATTCTGATGCGTGTAGCCCTATCCGGTCTGGGCGGCATATCCGTAAGTCTTAGTGTCTCAATCTTTGCCTCCCTGCTTTTAGGAAGCTGCTTCCAGAAATCCACCTCATAAGAGCCTGAAATTATAACCTCACACTGCCCCTTGGATTCAAACCAGTTGCTTCCGGCACTGATAAGATTATAAAACGACAATTCTCCCTTATCATGTACCTTAAGGCTCAGATTTGAACTTCATCTCATTCTCGCCCATATATACAAAAGGCCATTCTGCTTCCTTATCCCTCGTGGCTGCCGCATAGCATGCTCCCTTAGTAAAGAGGTTATTGCCCATGAACACTCGTCTGCCCTTGCACAAAAGTGCAACAGACTGTTTCATCCAGCCCTCAGCAAACGTATCTCCCACGAGAAAGACCGTTGAGATAATCTGATTCTTAAAGCTCTCATTTATTATATCCAAAAAGCTTTTGTCCTTATCATTTTTATCCAGAGTATAGCTTATGCTTTCATCTATAGATACTACCTGTGGCGTTGTGCGAAGATCCCTCTTTAGGGAATAAAAAAATATACTCTCCTTTTCCTGCATAAACATCACCACATCATGAAGCCACAGTGACTTGTCCTGGTTCAGTGCAAAATAATAAAAGCTCTCCTTTCGGTCTATGACCATAAGCTGTCTGGAATTATGCCAAGCCTGACCACCATGCCATAAAACATGCTCACGTTCTCCTTTGTCAGCCTGTCAACACATATAACAAGCCTGTCAAAGGATGAAGGATTACCAAGCTTGGATGGCAGTTCCATAACCTTTTTAAGAAACAAGGCCAAAAGCTCCTCTGCCATAAATGAATCATCATCAATGACTATTTTTTCACTATTCAGTGCTCTCTTAAGCAGCTGGTCAATACACACCATCTCACCGCTTTTAGAGAGTCTTCTTGCCTCATCTCCATAATACCATTTGCCAATGCTCTTACGGCGTGCAAGTACAAGAGGAATCTGAAACTCCTCACTGCCCGCAACAGTGCTTACAGTCTCCGGCTCTTTCATATTCTGTTGAAAAAAACTAACCATAGCATAGCTGTCATTTAAATCTATGCCTATATAGTATGAATTGCCATTATGTCCCATTATAAATCCTCTTAAATCAGCTTAAACAGCTGCTTAGTCGCAGCATCCAGCCTTTTATATTCGTCTATATTGCTCTTTAAGGTTGTCTCATCAGACAGTGTATCTGAAATTATCATCTCATTAATCAGATTATAGCGGCTGTGATCATTGTCACCCGGTATATTGTTGCATGTAAGACGATTGCTCTCCTTCACCTCTATGCTGTTGTCATGCTCCTCAGTAATATAATACCTGATCAGCTCACCGAAAATATGACAAAGGCCTTTACGTATATGCCGTCGTACATCTCAACCATATCCTCTGAATTAAACTCTTCGCCATCCTCGTCTCGGCTGTAATGCAGCACAACATGAGCTCCCGGAGTACTCTCATACTGTAAAAATGCCTTGTCATAGAGGAAATATTTCTCCAGCAGTCTGTAATCAAGCCTCGCAAAAAATCAAAATACATATTGTTATATATATAATATTTAAGCAATGTATCTTCAATCTCAAGCTCAGCCTGAGTGATATCCGTTTTCTCAGCAAAATGCTTCAATAGGGCTAACTGGCAGGCATCATTTAATGTTCTGTTTCCAATAAATCGCTTTTCGATAATATCAAAAATAAAATCAGCCTTGCACCCGCCACTATGCAGATATCCATGTGCCACAAGAGATATATAAGCTAAAATCAGCTTTTCATTTCCGGCTCTTTTATAGTATTCCATAAAGATATCCGATATCTTTTCAGGCTCAATCTGCGTATAAATACCCTGTTCGAGAATACGCTCATCAAGCTTCATGGAAGATATTGAAAACTTATCAGCGGCATGCCACAGATTAATCAGCTCGTCTGTAGGCCCGGTATAGTTTTCACACAGGTATTTAAGCACCAGGTCACTGTATTTGCCTGTTTTAAAGGCAGATATGGCAAGCTGCACCATAAAATCATCATCTACATGCTGCACCTTAAGCGCATTCTCACACAAAACCACCTTTGATGCGGCAGCAAGCATGTCTATTCCATACTCCATGGCCATATCATATGCCTTTTCATAGAGGCGGTTTGATACAAGCATGTCAATAAGATATTTTCTTGCATCCTTTTGCAGGGTATCAAAATTAATGCTTTGCAAAAACGGCCTGACGTAATCCTCATAATCGTGAAGCTGACAATATTTTAAAATTCTGTATCCCATAACAGCTTTGTAGGAATCAGAAAAGGATTCACTATAAAATACAGGTTTAAACAGCTTCAAATCATCCTTTGTAAAATCAGAATAATCCCTTACATGCTTAAAATGTGACACTATATACTGTGGTCTGTCAGGCGAAAGACTTATACACCTGTCAAGGTATTTCTCGGCATCCATCAGCCTCTGCAGTCTGTATGAGATGCTTTTAACATATCTATAGCCCCTTGAGTCCTCAAAAAGTATAACATAGTCGTTTGAAAACAGTTCAAAATAAGCACACTGGTCTGTAACCGGAACTATCTGAGGCTCCTTCATTTCATTCTGATATATGATAGCTCTCACTATGCGCTTATCAAATACAATAAGCTTGTGGGTATATATAATATCTGAAAAAGCTGCCGACAGCTCTTCATTGATAAATCCCAACTCAAGCATATCCTCGTATAAAACAGCCAGATTGTCATCAATATGCCTAAGCTGTGCCTGGTCCATGGAAAACCTTCCCATAGCTTTCCTGTACTTGTGGTAGACCTCAGGCTCTGTTTCCTTGGCAGCAATTATATTGTTGTAAAGCACTGCAAGCTTTCGGTATGGCAGCTTATTATCAAAGCTGAAATACATCTGGATAATCTTTGGCACAGGGGAAATCTGCCTGTCATCCATCGTAATGAGATACGCCTCATACAAGCCTGTCAGACGCAGCTTATTCTCGATACCCAGCTCAAACCATTTATGAAAACAGGTATCATTTTTGTGTCCCTTAATCAGGTAGCTGCATATGATGCCGACATACTCTGCCTCCGGACATATCTCATAGGCTGCTGTAAGAAGCTCATATACTCTGTTATCGAACCCGCCTGCTAGATCAACCGCCTCAAAGATTGCTCCGGCAAGCTCCTTTGTCAGAGCCTTTTCCTTTACGGCCCAGCTTAGGATGCGAAGCTCAAATACCGACAGCTCCTTTATCAGATAAGGATCCTGTGATATAAGATAATAAGCTTCAATATACAAATACGGAGACGAACAGCCTCGCAGTACCCAGTATTTTATATCTTTAAGCTTACCGGCACTGTCATCAAAATACTGATCCCTCAAAAATAAAAGTACCCAGAACAAAAGCACAGAGTCAGGATTTTCATAAAAAATCAGCTCCACTTCGTGTGTCATATTGTCAACGTATGAAGGCTCTCTCTCTAACAGCGTCATCAGATACAGATAATAGCCCCAGATTGGAGCTTTCTTATCAGGATTACTGTGCTTGAAATCATCAAGAATCCACTTAGCTTCCTGCCTTTGCCTGTTGATAATAAATGCCTGAGCCTTCATCAGCTCATACATATGCTCATCCGGCACGAGTGCATGCAGGTGGTTTAATATGCTTATAGTCTCGTTTGCCCATACCCCGGTCACTATCCGCTTCAGCCTGAAACTGGTATAAAGCTCCATGATTCCGACCATGCATTCCTTTATGTCCTTTGTCACAGCTATATCACTTATGCTGCCATCATCATCTCTTACACCGGCCGTGATATCTATTGTAAAGCTCTGATATACACCATCAATATATATACGGCCAAAATTACGTCCGGCATGCATTGCAGATGCATCGATGATATACTCATACAGATAGGTTTTACCTATAAAATCATCAAGCGTTAAAACAGGCTTAGACAGCTTTATGAATTCACAATCCGTGCGCAGGCGTATCTCGGTATATCCCCAGTTATCCTTTGTTATGGTAAAGCATCCACTCTGTGGCTCTTTAGAAGCCATAAAAATCTCCTCTGACTTGTCTACACTAATGGAAACAGGCTGTTTTTTGTTTACGCCAATCAAAAACTCCTCCATATTCTGACCGGATGGTCTGGCGCAGGCAAAGCCCTCATAGGTCAGTCTCTCATATACATTGTCATAAGGAATTGTGTTTAAAAAATTGCGATTATAAAACAGATGATAAGCCTCATCCAATTAGATGCCGCAAGCCTTGTAAAATCATCAAGCTCTTACAGCTCCGGTGGATGCTTCCGCATAGAGCCTTGTGATTCTTGCACAAAAAGAAAGACTGTACTCTATCTGATTGCATACAATCACAAATTTACCCTCGCAGGTATCGCCCTCCGTAAGGCCCTTACTATTAAATTGATAACGAATCCTGACTTTCTCGCCCTCGAAGTGCGGATTCAGACACTCCATCCTAGGATTAGTCGAATAAACTATGCCACAGATTTTTATCTGATTCGTACTTTCTATTACAAAGCTTCCCGCTTCGCTTCTTCCCTCAATGACCGAAAGGTCTATTGTCTCCTCTGAAAACGCCAAAATCGGTTTCGTGCCATTAAATCTGCCGGCAGCTATCTGCCCTATACGTACTCGCACAATTGTTACCCCGTTTACGTTAAATGTTGATTTTTTATACACTTATTATATAATGTAAATTATATACGATTTGCAATGCTGTTGCAATGCAAATAGAAAGGAAATTACAGCTAATGATAGAACAAAAGGAACATTTTCACGGCAGTGACCTTGAAAAAATAGAAAAAATATACGGTATAAAGAAAGAAAATATTGTGAGCTTTGCGGCAAATGTCAACCCACTCGGTGAATCCGGTAAACTAAGGACTGCACTGTCTGAGCGCATTGATGCAATCACAAAATACCCTGACAGGAGTATACTTCTCTCAGAAAGGCTATCGGCAGCTACTGCAAGTGCGATTACAATCACATAACAGTCGGGAACGGATGCACGGAGCTCATCTCACTTTTCATTCAGATTACAGCTCCTAAAAAGACACTTCTGCTTGGTCCGACTTACTCTGAGTACGAGCGTGATTTAAGGATAAACGGCAGTGATATCTCCTACTATTTTCTTAAGGAAGAGGATGATTTTAGGATTGATCCGGATGAATTCATCTCTGCAATCACAGCTGATACCGACCTTGTCATCATCTGTAATCCCAACAATCCGACCGGCAGTCTTATCACACCGGATAAGCTCAAAACAATTTTAACCCACTGTAAAGAGACAAATACTTATGTGATGATAGACGAGACATATATAGAGTTTGTGCCGGATGTTGATGAGCTTTCAGCAATACCTCTGACTGAATTGTTTGACAATGTGATTATTTTACGCGGCACATCCAAGTTTTTTGCCACTCCGGGACTTCGTCTGGGCTATGCCATCACATCAAATTCACAAATTCTTACAGACATAAACACAAACAAAAATCCGTGGATGATTAACTCTCTCGCCGTTGTTGCAGGCGAAACCATGTTTTTGGATGAAGAATATATAGATAAAACAAGAAGCTTGATACTTTCGGAGAAAACCAGATGCAGGAAATTGATTGAAGAATCACACAAATTCAAGCTTTATCCATCCTACAGCAACTTCTATCTGCTTAAGATACTTGATGAAGGCGTGGATGCACATATGCTATTTGAGCGCGCAATAAGGCAGGGCATGATGATAAGGGACTGCTCTACATTTCCCGGACTCAAGGAGCGGTTCATACGATTTTGTATAATGAAGCCAGAGGACAACACAAGGCTTATTAATTGCCTTACACAATGATGCTAAATGCCTTTATATAAACATAACATATAACCAAAAAGCCTCCGGAAGGATTTAATCCAGCCGGAGGCTTTTTTATAAAGTAAAACATAGAATAGCTTTAAGGTCTATATTATTTTGCAGATAAGAACTCGTCAATACCCTTTGCTGCTGCTTTTCCTGCACCCATGGCAAGAATAACCGTTGCAGCACCTGTTACGGCATCTCCACCTGCAAATACACCCTCTTTTGAGGTTGCACCTGTATCCTCAGTTGCTACAATACACTTTCTCTTATTTGTATCGAGACCTATTGTTGTAGAGGAAATAAGTGGATTTGGCGATGTACCAAGTGACATGATCACTGTATCGCACTCCATCTCATACTCAGAGCCGGCAATCTCAATAGGGCTTCTACGTCCTGATGCATCAGGCTCTCCAAGCTCCATCTTGATAAGCTTAACACCCTTAACCCAGCCATTCTCATCAACAAGAATCTCTGTAGGGTTCTCAAGGAGATCAAAGATAACTCCCTCTTCCTTAGCATGATGTACTTCCTCTTTACGTGCAGGAAGCTCTGCCTCACTACGTCTGTATACAATGTGTGTCTCAGCACCGAGACGAAGAGCTGTTCTGGCTGCGTCCATGGCTACGTTTCCACCACCTACAACTACAACCTTTTTGCCTTTTGAGATAGGAGTCTCATAACCCTCTTTAAAAGCCTTCATGAGGTTATTTCTTGTAAGGAACTCATTAGCAGAAAATACACCGTTGGCCTGCTCTCCAGGGATTCCCATAAATCTTGGCAGTCCTGCTCCCGAACCGATAAATACAGCCTCAAAGCCTTCTTCCTCCATGAGTTCGTCAATCTTAACTGACTTTCCGATAACTACATTTGTCTCGATTTTAACACCAAGTGCCTTGACATTCTCTACTTCTGCCGCAACAACCTTGTCCTTTGGAAGACGAAACTCCGGTATTCCGTAGCTTAATACTCCGCCGGCAGCATGAAGTGCCTCAAAAATAGTTACATCATAGCCAAGCTTTGCAAGGTCTCCGGCACATGTAAGTCCTGCAGGACCTGAACCGATAACAGCAACCTTTTTGCCGTTTTTCTCTGCGGCTGTCTTTGGCTTGATGCCATTCTCTCTGGCTGTATCAGCAACAAATCTCTCGAGCTTTCCGATTGAGACAGGATCGCCCTTGAAACCTCTGATACACTTGCCCTCACACTGGCTCTCCTGTGGGCATACACGTCCACATACAGCAGGAAGTCTGATGACTCTGAAATAATCTCATAAGCCTTTGTGAAATCACCATTTTTAACCTGCTCAACAAATGCAGGAATATTGATAGAAACAGGGCAGCCCTTCATACACTGTGCATTTTTACAGTTTAAGCATCTGCTTGCCTCTGCCATTGCCTCTTCTTTATTGTAGCCGTAGCAAACCTCTTCAAAGTTTGTGGCACGAACCTTTGGATCCTGCTCTCTGACAGGTACTCTCTTTAATACATCGACTTCCATTATTTGTCACCTCCGCAGTTTCCGCAGCCACCGTGATGTGTTGCGCCCTCTTCATAGGCAAGCTTAGCTCTGCCTTCCTCAGTCTTATATTGCTGCTGTCTCTTCATAGCCTGATCGAAATCAACAAGATGTCCGTCGAACTCAGGTCCGTCAACACATGCGAACTTAACCTTTCCGTCCACGATCAGACGGCATGCACCACACATACCTGTTCCATCAACCATGATTGGGTTCATTGAAACAATTGTAGGAATCTCAAGCTTCTTTGTGAGCAGACATGTGAATTTCATCATAATCATAGGTCCGATAGCTACACAGCAGTCATATGTATTGCCGGCATCAACAAGTGCCTGAAGCTGCTGGCTGCCGTTGCCGTGGAAGCCGTATGAGCCATCATCTGTACAAACATAGAGATTCTTTGCAACAGCTTTCATCTCATCCTCAAAGAAAAGGATATCCTTATTTCTAAATCCCATGATGACATCAGCATCCACACCATGCTCTTTAAGCCACTTAACCTGTGGATATACAGGAGCTGTACCAAGACCTCCTGCGATAAATACGATGTGCTTTTTCTTTGTCTCCTCGAGGTTATCCTCCTGACAAAGCTCTGATGGACAGCCGAGTGGTCCGACGAAATCCTCTAATGAATCCCCCTCATTAAGAGCCATCATTCTCTCTGTTCCTGCACCGATAGTCTGTACTACGATAGTAACAGTCTCTTTTTCCCTGTCATAATCACAGATGGTAAGTGGGATTCTCTCTCCTACCTCATCTGTCTTTGCGATGATAAACTGACCAGGCAGACACTCTTTTGCAACCCGTGGTGCCTTTATATCCATAAGGATAATATTGTCAGCCAATTTTTCTTTTCGAACTATTGGATACATAGTCTTCCTCCTAGTTAAATCTTATCCCATTACATATGTAATCTGATACTCAATTATTTCATACTTTTTTAATTTTAAATGAAATGATATAATTTTTCAATATGTTTCTTTGGATATTCCATAAAAATATGTTATATGCTTATGAAATTGTGTTATCTTTTGACATTCGTCCGGTACTTTATATCAAAAACAGGAACCAATTCATGCAAAAAATGAACCGGTTCCTGTATTTATCAGCTTTTATGAGAAATATACAAGCTCATCCTGCGGCTTCTCGGCAGGCTCGATGGAAACCGGATAAAGCACCGGTCCCTTTCCCTTGTACTCTCTTGCAAACTCCACATGCACCCTTGCGGTGATGGTAATCCACGATTTGTGAGGAATACTGCTCTCATCCTCATACTTGCACTTAAAGCCTATAAAGGTCACGTCCTCTATACAGCAGGTCATCGCAAACCTGCCTGGTACCATAACACCCTTTCTAAGCTTATCAGGATTGTATACAAGGGCAAGAAATTTGACAACCTTGCCGTCGTACTTCTTGTAATTCTCCATGGCATCCATATACCAAATGGCATAATCTGCATCTGAAAGCTCAATCACATCCTGATTTATATCAAACGGCAATTCCTCCGGACGCTCATCAATAGTACCGTCCTTGCGTTCGTAGACTATCTGGCTTTGCGGTTGATATTCTTTATGGTACGCCTTAGGTGTCCTCTGTCTGTATCATCGTCCGTCCTGTTAAATATGACAACATCACTCGCAAATACCTGTTCCTGCATCATCGCGCGCATATTGTTCATATAAAGGTCAAATGTAGTGGAATCAACTGTGGCGAGCGACTGCACGATAACCCAGCCCTTTGGCAGCTCGGCCTCTATTATTTTATCAATGCCCCATGTGCCGTTGTACTCGATAAACACCTGTTCAGGCAAATACTGCATGTTGAGCTCATTCAGCTTTGCAGCTGTGAACTCATCCTCCGAGTCGATCTCTGCAACCTGGATATTGGCAGCCTTTAGCTTATCCATATCATACTCCACATCACCATCCTCGCACATAATGATAAGCCCTTTGAGCCATTAGCGAAATCATTCTCGAAAATGGTATCCTTAATCAGTGAAGTCTTGCCACTGTCCATGAATCCGGTAAATAAATATACTGGAATCTCTTCAGCCATTTTGTTAGTTCCTTTCTGATTATTGTGTAACTATATTAAATACATTTAAGCAAGTCCGAAAAGCTCTTCAAGCTCATGCTCGTGGATATCTGTTCCGATAACAACTATACGACCTGTATAGTCAGGCTCGCCATCACGAATCTCGTACTCGCCCGGAACCATATCAAAGTAAATCCACTTGCCGTCTGTGCCCTCTACCATGCCCTTTGAACGAAGAATCTTGTCATCTTCCACAAACTGCTTAAGGATTTCTTCGAGCTTAGCGCGCTCAAACTTGTGAGGTGTCTCCTTGCCCCAGCTTGTAAATACATCATCAGCATGATGATGTCCGTGCTCATGATCATGGTCATGACAGCCGCAGGTGCAGTCCTCGCCGTGCTCGTGGTGATGCTCGTGCTCGTCATGGTCGTGGTGATGCTCGTGTTCATCGTGGTCGTGATGGTGCTCATGCTCATCATGGTCGTGGTGATGTTCATGCTCATCATGATCGTGGTGATGCTCATGCTCATCATGGTCATGGTGATGATGATGCTCTGCCTCATCCTGTGCATGACGTGCCTCAGCAAGCACCTTCATCTCGAGATTGTCCTGACCTTCCATAGTCTTAAGAATCTGCTCTCCTTTAATAGCATCCCAATCAGTAGTGATAACTGAAGCCTTTGGATTTAAAGCCTGAATCTGCTTTACGCAAAACTCAAGCTGCTCAGGTGTAGCATTCTGGCTGCGGCTTAAGATCACTGTTGTGGCATACTCTATCTGGTTGTTGAAAAACTCACCGAAAGCTTCATCTGCTTGCTTGCCTTAAGTGCATTTACCACTGTAACAAGTGCATTAAGCTTGACCGGCTGCTCTTTTTCGATATCTATAACAGATTTCATGACATCTGATAATTTACCCACGCCTGATGGCTCAATTAAGATACGGTCCGGATGATACTTCGTAA
>ENA-OQCP01000029-OQCP01000029.1-human-gut-metagenome-genome-assembly--contig:-NODE-29-length-53395-cov-6.645566_pt1 | contig 53395 bp, 65 predicted proteins | sample MGYA00242760_ERZ504583 | MGnify/ENA primary metagenome ERZ504583 (study PRJEB26092, sample SAMD00036308) | human gut metagenome | host: Homo sapiens | study: EMG produced TPA metagenomics assembly of...
CCACGACTTCATCACTCAAATGTAATTCTTCTATCGGGGTGTTTTCATATCTCCGATTATTGGTAAGGCCGAGCAGATAGTCAACCGACACCTGATAGAAGTCTGCCAGCTTCAACAGGCTGCCGTGATTGATTTCCTTGTATTCATCGTTGTCGTTTTTCATAGCTGCCGAGGCTGATTTTGAAATGCCGGTTTTCTGCGCCAATTCTTCCAGATTTAAGCCCTGTTCCACCGTAAATCTTTCAGGCGTTCCTGTACGGAAATGCGGGTTTTCATAGATACATCGCTCCTTCCTGCGGCTGGCTGCCGCCGTCAATTTCATTATACCATACCCGTTCCGCAATCGTGGAAATTTTCGATTTTGGGGCGGTTTTCCTACTTTGTGGATATACGGGAGAAGGCTCAAAAATGTGCCATAATGGCTTAGTTCATCGATGGATTATTCCAATCGAATGACCGGCCTGTATGGGATATGCTCCCCGGCGATGTAGCGCAACGACTTGCGGCAGGGAAATGGAGGAACCATGACCGCAACGAGCGTACCAAAGGGAGCGAAACGCCGTTGTGAGAGCCAGGGGCAGGAACGACATCAGGGAGAACCGGCGAAAATGAACACCGAATTGATACCGAAACACAACAATCCGATAGGCATAGTCTACCCTATCCATAATACTACGGGGGATTTCCGGGCGGCTCTATGGCCGCTTTTTCCTTGAAAATCGCCCCGAAACACGACACTAAAATCTGCTATCCGTCTATTGCGGCTGTTACGGCTGAAATGGGCGGATTTTTGTTTAAGGAGCACCATGCCGAGAATGCCGAAAAAGAGGAAGCTGGAACTGTCTTTCTTCCTCAATGAACGGGGGCGGGTAACGTACAACGACCTTTGCCGGAAATGCCAGCGCACTTGCAAGCAGAGTTTCCGGGCGGTCATTGTGGACTGCCCCTATTATCTTTCCAAACGCTCAAAACGAAAAGTAAAGGAGGACACCGATTGAATGGAAGTTGAATTTATGACCGCAGACACCGCCCTACCGCCCTGTATGCCGCTGCCGAGAGCCATGCTGCGGCTCCCGATCAGCAGCACCGCCAAGGTCATGTACGCCCGGATGTTGGATATTGTTTTCGTATCCGGCATAGAGGACGCCAACGGGATTTTATTTATCCATTTCCCTATCGTGGAACTGGCGGCGGCACTTGCCCGCAGCACCATGACCGTGAAGCGTTCCCTGAATGAATTGGAGGACGCCGGACTGATACTGCGAGTGCGTCAGGGCTTCGGGGAACCCAACAAAATATATGTACTCATTCCGAAGAAGGAGGCCAGCCGCCGATGAATGAAAAGCTGGAAAAACTCAATCAGGAGATAGAGAAAACGGAAAAGAAGCTGCGCTGGGCGCAACAGGAGGAAAAGCGTCTGACCCATCAGGCTAAGGCGCTGACCCGGAAGGAACGGACGCACCGGCTTTGCACCAGAGCCGCCATGCTGGAAAGCTACCTTCCCCACCCGGAAGCCATCACGGATGAACAGGTCAGTTTGTTCTTGAAGCTGCTGTTCCGGAAGGACAGCACCCGGCAGCTTATGGAAAAAGTGTTCGCCGGAAACGGCACAGAGAAGGAGGGCGCAGAATGAAGATGGATTTTTCAAAAGACGAGTTGGCTATGGTCTATCAGTACGCCGCCGGTACGAAGGAAGAAACTCTTGCGGGGCTGAAAGAAATCGTGCCGGTTATCCGTGACCGGCAGACAAGGGAGATTGTGGAGAATACCATCCGAAAGCTGGACGCCATCCCGGAGCCGGAGTGCCGCCGCTTTATCGCTGATACGAAGCAGCGGTTTATCCAGAAGCGGGACAATTCCATCCGGCGCAGCTTGCCGAAGCAAGCACAGGCGAGGACGGAAAAGCCACATCCCAAGAGAAAAGAGCCAGACCGGGAACGGTCATAATCGCTTCCAGAGCCGCAGCCCGTGGACTGCCCTCTGAAAGAGGCGCAACTATACACCACCTGAAGGTAGTGTGTTGCGCCCTGCCGGGGGCTTCCTGCGGAAAGCGGATGATTGCCCGCAGCGTTCCGGCTCCTGTCAATCATCACAGGGGAAGCTACACTTCCCCTGCGCTGGCTGCCGCCAGCTACCCCTTTGTGGACTTGCCGCCCGGGAACACCTTGCGCTGCAAGCTGTTCCCGTCCAGCAAGTTTACAATTTATCTATTCCAAAACAGGACTGCCCGTAGTATAATAAAGCTAATGACGAACACTATCTAAGGAGATGGTTTTATGTATGGATTGATTGCTTTGAATTTCATCATACCCTTTGTTATGGTTTTTGTAGGATATATCTTAAAGAAGCACCCGGTAAAAGATATGACATCCGGTAACGGATACAATACGCCTACATCTCGGAAGTCACAAGAGCATTGGGATTATGCACAAAGCATAGCACCTAATATTTTTATTGGTATTGGCAAAACATTAGGTTTGGTAGAAATCGTTTTGTGTATATCCTTACTTCTTCTTAATATTTCTACACAGACTACCGTATTTGCAGGAGTAGTTGTTGGAATTATTTTTCTGATTTTTGGATTTTATAAAACAGAAACTGGAATTACAAGTAAATTTGCGAACAAAAACTTTTAAGCTATTAGACAGCTTTCCATCATCGAGCCAACCTGACCCGAACCTTCAAAACTGAATACTAATCGCCTACCAGCGACACCACTAAGCAGGAAATCAGAAACGGTTTCCTGCTTTTCTTTTGCCCAAAATCAACCACAGGAAGGAGGAACGCTATGCCCTGTCCACACCATGATATAAAAATAATCCAGCGCAGCAACCACCAGTCAGCCGTTGCGTCTGCCGCCTACCAGAGTGGGGAACGGCTGTTTTCCGAGTACGACCAGAAGCAGAAATACTATTCCCATAAAAGCGAGATTGTCCATACAGAAATCATGCTGCCGCCCCACGCCCCACCAGCGTATGCAGACCGCAATACTTTGTGGAACGCCGCCGAAGCTATCGAGAAGCAATGGAACTCCCAGCTTGCCCGGAGAATCGTGCTTGCCATACCGAGGGAAATCCCCCCGGAACAGCACGCCGACCTTATCCGGGACTACTGCCGGGAGTTTTTTGTTTCTAAAGGCATGATTGCCGATTTTGCCATCCACGACAAAGGGAATGGGAATCCCCACGCCCACATCCTGCTGACCATGCGGGCAATGGACGAAAACGGGAAATGGCTTCCCAAGAGCCGGAAGGTTTATGACCTTGACGAGAACGGCGAGCGTATCCGGCTCCCGTCCGGGAGCTGGAAAAGCCACAAGGAGGATACCGTGGACTGGAACGACCAGAAGTACGGAGAGATCTGGCGGCAGGGCTGGGCGGCTACCGCTAACCGCTATCTGGAAGCCAACGGACGCCCGGAGCGCCTTGACCTTCGTTCCTATGAACGGCAGGGGCTTGATAAAATCCCCACCGTCCATATGGGGCCAGCAGTCAGCCAGATGGAGAAACGAGGGATACAGACCAACATCGGCAACTTGAACCGGGACATCAAAGCCGCCAATTCCCTTATGCAATCTATCCGGCAGATGGTACGCCACCTGAAAGGCTGGATTGCAGACCTGAAGGAGAAAAAAGCCGCCCTGCTGGAAGCCTTGCAGGAATCGAAGGAACCCACCCTGCCGGAGCTGCTGGGGAAATATCTGGATTTGCGCCGGGAGGAACGTACAGGCTGGACAAGCAAAGGCCAGCTTACAGGCAGCGTTGCCGATTTCAACAAGGTTATGGAAGCTATCCGCTATCTGCGGGAAAAGGAGCTGTCCACTGTGCAGAGTTTGGACGCTTATCTGGATACCGTCAGCGGGCAGGCCGTTTCCATCCGGGCAGAGATGAAGCCGAAAGAACAGCGTATGAAAGAAATCAACACCCTGCTTTCCCATATCGCCAACTTTGAAGCCCATAAGCCGGTTCATGTGGAGTATGCTGCCATCCGGTTTAAGAAGCCACGGGAACAGTTTGCCGCCGCCCATCGGGACGAGCTGGACGCTATAATGCCGCTATCCGTTATTTCAAGGTGCATTTGAAGGAGAAGAAGTACAGCATTAAAAAGCTGAATGAGGAACAGACACAGCTTGCCGGAGAAGTTGCCGGATATAAGGAACGGTTGTCCGCATTACAGGAGGATGTGAAGATTCTCCGGGATGTGCGTCACTGGCTCAATCAGGTTCTTCCGTCTGAACAGTACCGCCAGACCGCCGAGCCGGGAAAGAAACCGTCCATCCAGCAGGCAGTCAAAGGCCGGACGCAGCGTATCCGGGAAGAACAGGCCGAGAAACGGAAGCAGCCCCGCACAGAGAAAAAACAGGATATGGAACTTTAATAGGCGCTTGCTATTTTCTTTTTCGAGAATGACAGGCGCTTTTCTTATTTTCAGGAGGATTTATTTGAATGTATTTAAAGCTGTCAAGCAGTCTGTTACCACCCGGCAGGCTGCGGAGCATTTTGGAATCCGGGTGGGACGAAACGGGATGTGTGTCTGCCCCTTCCATGCTGATAAAAACCCCAGCATGAAGGTTGACCGGCGCTTTCACTGTTTCGGCTGTCAGGCAGACGGGGATGTGATTGACTTTGTTTCCCGTCTGGAAGCTGTCAGTCCGAAGGAAGCCGCCCTCATGCTGGCGCAGGAGTTCTCCATCCCCTATGAGGACAGGGAACCACCCGGCAGGAGAAAACCCAAACCCCGGCAGGAAACCCCGGAACAGCGGTTTTGCCGCATGGAGCGTTACTGCTTCCGGGTGCTGTCCGATTATTACCATCTTCTGCGCCGCTGGAAACGGGACTATGCCCCTAAGATGCCGGAAGAAGCATGGCACCCGCTTTTTGTGGAAGCCTTGCAGAAGCAATCCCATGTGGAATATCTGCTGGATGTGCTGCTCTCCCCGGATATGGAGGAACGGGCAGTCCTTATCGTTGACTATGGAAAGGAAGTGAGCAATCTTGAAAGACGAATGGCAGAGCTTGCCGCCCAAGATACGGCAGGCCGCAGAACAGACCATACAAGAAGCAGCCCCGCCCCGGAGCATTGAGGAAGTAAAGGCCATGCTGGAAAGCACCGAGAAAGGCAGCGTCCGCAACAGTATCCGCAACTGCCTGACCGTCTTTCAGAATGACCCGCTGCTTTCCGGGGCAATCGCAAAAAATCTGCTGACCGAGCGAGTGGACATTGTAAAGCCCATCGGCTACCACCGCATCGGCACCGCCATCACGGACACGGATATGAACTATCTGCTCCTGTATCTGGAAGAAACCTATGGGCTTACCAGTGAGAAAAAGATTACCGCCGCCATCGGGATTGTTGCCAATGAAAACGGCTACCACCCCGTCCGGGACTACCTGAACGGCCTTTCATGGGATGGCAGGAGCGTATCCGCTATTGCCTGCGCCACTTTCTGGGAGCCGACACCGACCAGTACACCTATGAAGCCCTGCGGCTGTTCCTGCTGGGAGCCATCCACCGGGCATTTTGCCCCGGCTGTAAATTTGAAGTCATGCTCTGTCTGGTGGGCGGTCAGGGAGCCGGGAAATCCACCTTTTTCCGGCTGCTGGCAGTAAAAGACGAGTGGTTTTCCGATGATTTGCGGAAGCTGGATGATGATAACGTGTACCGCAAGCTGCAAGGCCACTGGATTATCGAGATGTCGGAGATGATTGCCACCGCCAATGCCAAGAGCATTGAGGAAATCAAGTCATTTTTAAGCCGACAGAAGGAGGTCTATAAAATCCCATACGAAACCCACCCGGAGGACAGGCTGCGGCAATGTGTGTTCGGCGGCACTTCCAATGCCCTTGACTTCCTGCCCCTTGACCGTTCCGGCAACCGGCGCTTCCTGCCGGTCATGGTGTACCCGGAACAGGCCGAGGTTCACATTTTGGAGGACGAAGCCGCTTCCAGAGCCTATCTTGCACAGGTCTGGGCAGAAGCCATGACGGTTTACCGCAGCGGGGATTTTAAGCTGTCTTTCAGCCCGGAAATGGTGCGCTATCTCAAAGAACACCAGCGGGATTTCATGCCGGAGGACACCAAGGCCGGGATGATACAGGCATACCTTGACCGCTATACCGGCGGCATGGTGTGTTCCAAGCAGCTTTTCAAGGAAGCCCTGAACCACCCCTTTGACGAGCCGAAGCAATGGGAAATCCGGGAAGTCAACGACATCATGAACCATTGCGTGACGGGCTGGAATTACTTTTCCAACCCCCGTGTGTTCCCGGAATACGGCAGGCAAAAGGGCTGGGAGCGTGAAACGAAAGCAACGGACATCAGCAACGGAGCTGAAAAAATCCCGGAAGGATTTGAGGAAGTCACGGAACAGATGGAGCTTCCCTTCTGAAAAATGCAGCCGGTTGCCGACCCTGTTGCACTCCCGTTGCCGAGCCGTTGCCGGGAAACCCCCCGTAACTGCGGGCTTTTCCCCTTATCAGCAACCAAAACAACAGAAAAATAAAAGAAAATAAAAATAAGAGCCAAACTGCCAGACAGAGATAGTTTTCAGGTTTTTTGAAGCCCGTTGCCGGACTTCGTTGCCGACCTTCTCCTTGTCTGGCTTATTCTATTATGGAGGATAACTGCCTATGGCAAAAACGAAAACAGAGATTCATGTTACCACAGTTTTTGACGGCGAACTGGACGCCACAGACGTCTTTGTGAGCCTGATTGCCCAAAAATATGGGCAGAATACCAGCAAAGAAAATCTTGCGAAAACACAAGATTTAGAGTATAATAAGGATGAGGTTCAGAAGAACCGTGTTCCGTCTGGATTGTGCGGGTAAACGGTTATGATGAACGGATATGAATATACAGACATGGACGCAATACTGGCAGGCAGCTTCCGGGCAGCCATCTATTGCAGGCTTTCCAAAGACGATGACCTTGACGGGGAGAGCGCCAGTATTGCCAACCAGCGGGATATGCTGGAAAAATACTGCGAAAAGCAGGGATGGGAGGTTGTGGCAGTCTATCAGGACGATGGCTACACGGGGCTGAACATGGAGCGCCCCGACCTGAAACGGATGCTCAAAGCCATCGAGCGCAGGCAGATAAACCTTGTCATAACGAAAGATTTATCGAGGTTGGGCAGAAATTATTTGCAGACCGGCACACTCATTGAGGACTTCTTTCCCCGCCACGGCGTCCGCTATATCGCCATGAATGACGGTATCGACACCATGCGGGAGAATAACGACATTGCGCCGTTCAAGAACATCCTCAACGAGATGTACAGCAAGGATATTTCCAAGAAGGTACATTCCTCTTACCTTCTGAAAGCCCAGCAAGGCCAGTTTACCGGCTGTATCGCCCCTTTCGGGTATCAGAAAGACCCGGAGGACAAAAACCATCTGCTGGTGGACGAGGAAACCGCCCCCATTGTCCGGCAAATCTTCCGCTGGGCGCTGGAAGGACACGGCCCGAACTTTATCCGGCGCAGGCTGGAAGAACAGAAGGTGCCTTGCCCTACATGGTGGAACCGGGAACGGGGCTTCCGCAATGTCCGCACTAAATGGGAAAAGAAAGACCCGGTAAACGGGCGGTATATGTGGGATTTTTCGGTAATCAAGGACATCCTGATGAATCCCGTCTATACCGGGGCTATCGCTTCCCAGAAGAAGGACTACCGCTTCAAAATCGGCACCATCGGGGAAAAAAAGCCGCAGGACTGGATTGTGGTGGAGGAACGGCATGAGCCGATTGTTGACCGCAAGAGCTTTGACATCGTGCAGGACAAGCTGAAATCCCGGCAGCGTTCCCGCCAGACCGGGGAAATCAGCCTGTTTGCGGGGCTTCTCAAATGTGGCGAGTGTGGGAAATCACTGACTATCCGCTACACCAACGACAAGCACCCGAAGCAGATTTATTCCTGTAAGACCTATAATGCCTATGGGAAACAGCACTGTACCCAGCACCGTGTGGAGTACGAAACCCTTTACCGCCTTGTGCTGAACAAAATCCGGGAATGTGCGAAGGCCGCCCTGATGGACGGGGAAGCTGTTGCCGGACGGCTTACCAACACCTGTGAAGCCGAGCAGAAAGGCCAGCGGGAAGCGTTGGAGCGTTCCCTGACGAAGCACGAGGAACGGATTGAGGTACTGGAAAAAATGGTGCTGCGGCTCTATGAGGACATGGTTGCCGGACGTATCAGCGAAGCAAACTTCAATCTCATGCTGGATAAGACGCAGAAGGAACAGGCTGAACTAAAGGAACGGTTGAACAGGGGCGCAGGAAGCTGGCTGATGAAATCCGCCTTGCCGTGGACGCCAAGCAATGGGTGGACGCCATTCAGGAATACGCCGACATCACGGAGCTGGACGCTGCCACCCTCAACCGTCTGATTAAAGAAATCGTTGTCCATGAACACATCGACAGCGATAAGACACGACACATTTCTATTGAAATTCATTTTAATCTCAAACCCATCCCGGAGGTGGAACAGGTCACGGCCTGACCTGTTCCCGCCGGGGCGGTTCTAAAAAAATTCCATAAATTTCTTGACACGCCGCCGCCCGCCATCGAGCAGAGTTTTACACCTATTTTGGTATGAAACAGCTTATGGCGGGCGGCGGCGTTGCCCTTATCGGCGGCACCCTCGTACCTCTGCTTGCCGGACTGTTCGGTTAAGCGGCGGGGTTAGCCTATGCAGAGCATACTTGACGCGATTAACGAATGGATAAAGGAAATCCTCATTGGAGCCATTAACGGTAATCTGTCAACTATGTTCGGGGACGTAAACGAAAAAGTCGGAACTATCGCCGCAGAGGTAGGACAAACCCCGCAGGGGTGGAACGCAGGCATATTTTCCATGATACAGAGCTTGTCGGAAAATGTGATTGTACATTGCGGGGCTTGTCATTACCTACGTTCTATGCGTGGAGCTTATCAGCATGGTAACGGAAAAGAACAATATGCACGATATTGACACGTTCATGTTCTTTAAGTGGTTTTTCAAGGCGTGGGTAGCAGTGTATCTCGTTACCCACACCTTTACTATCACTATGGCGGTGTTCGATATGGCGCAGCACGTTGTTTCCGGCGCGGCGGGCGTGATCGGCGGCAATACGAATATCGACGTTGACGCCGCCCTCTCGTCCATGCAAGCCGGACTTGACGCTATGGAAATCCCCGAACTGTTACTGCTCGTTATGGAAACAAGCCTTGTGAGCCTTTGCATGAAAATCATGTCGGTGCTTATCACGGTTATCCTGTACGGCAGAATGATAGAAATTTACCTTTACTGTTCGGTATCGCCTATCCCGTTTGCAACTATGACCAACAGAGAGTGGGGCAGATAGGCAACAACTACTTAAAAGCCCTGTTCGCCCTCGGTTTTCAAGGCTTCCTCATAATGATATGCGTCGGCATTTATGCGGTTTTGGTTGGCAGCATGATTGTAGCGGACAACCTGCACAGCGCGATTTTCTCCCTTGCAGCCTACACCGTGATTTTGTGCTTCTCTTTATTCAAAACAGGCGCACTTGCGAAGTCAATCTTTAACGCCCATTAAAGACCGAAAGGAGGTTTTCACTTGGCGTATGTACCCGTACCCAAAGACTTATCAAAAATCAAAACGAAAGTCGCTTTTAATCTGACAAAGCGGCAGATTATTTGTTTTGCGGCAGCCCTCGCTATGGGACTACCGCTTTTCTTTTTGCTCAAAGACAGCGCGGGAACAAGCATGGCGGCATTTGCAATGATTGTCGTTATGCTTCCCTGCTTCCTCTTGGCAATGTATGAAAAACACGGGCAGCCCCTTGAAGTCGTGATAAAGAACGTCATTCAGACAAAGTTTATCCGACCAAAGGAACGCCCTATCAGACGGAAAATTTTTATGCCGTCATAGAAAAACAACGAAAACTGGAAAAGGAGGTATCGGCTATTGTCAATGGCAGAACGAAAAACCATGACCCGCGCGGTAAAAAATCCCGTGAAGCGTAAGCTGACCCGCGCAGAAAAGAAAGAAATCGCCGCCGTGATACAGGCGGCAAAGGGCGACGGGAAGCCCAACACCGCGCAGCAAACCATTCCCTACTTGCAGATGTACCGGACGGGATTTGCAGGGTAACGGAAAAGAAATACTCAAAAAGCCTTGTCTTTGAAGATATTAACTATCAGCTTGCACAGGCAGATGATAAGACCGCCATTTTTGAAAACTGGTGCGATTTTCTCAACTACTTTGACGCTTCCGTTTCGGTGCAGCTCTCTTTCATCAATCAGGGCGCAAGAAAGGAAAAGGCACAGGCGGCTATCGAAATCCCGGCACAGGACGACGCTTTTAACTCTATCCGCAAAGAGTACGCGGATATGCTGAAAAATCAGCTTGAAAAAGGCAACAACGGACTGGAAAAGTGCAAGTACATCACGTTTTCCATTGAAGCGGATAATCTTGCAGCAGCTAAAGCCCGCCTTTCCCGTATCGAAACCGACGTACTCAATAATTTTAAGGTGCTTGGCGTAACAGCCCGCCCCATGAACGGACAGGAACGCTTGAACGTGCTGCATGGGATTTTCCACCCGGAGGGCGAGCGTTCCGCTTCTCTTGGGATTGGCTTGTACCGTCGGGGCTTTCTACAAAGGACTTTATCGCCCCGTCCTCGTTCCGTTTTGGCGACGGCAGGACGTTTCGCATGGGGCGTAAGCTCGGTGCGGTATCGTTCCTTGAAATCCTTGCGCCGGAGCTGAATGACCGTATGCTTTCGGACATTCTCGACCTTGAAAACGGGATAATCGTCAATCTGCATATCCGCAGTATCGACCAGAGCGAAGCAATCAAGACTATCAAGCGCAAGATAACCGACCTCGACAAGATGAAGATTGAGGAACAGAAAAAAGCGGTACGCAGCGGGTACGACATGGATATAATTCCGTCCGACCTTGCCACCTTTGGCAGCGAAGCAAAGAACCTGTTGCAGGATTTACAGAGCCGCAACGAGCGAATGTTTCTGCTGACGTTCCTTGTGGTAAACATGGCAGACACAAAACGGAAACTGGATAATGACGTATTCGCTACGGCGGGCTTTGCACAGAAAAACAACTGCGCTTTGACCCGCCTTGACTATTTGCAGGAAGCGGGCTTTATGTCCTCTATCCCGCTTGGGGAGAACCTTATCCCAATTCAAAGGGGGCTTACCACATCAAGCACCGCTATCTTCATTCCCTTTATCACGCAGGAGCTTTTTCAGCGGGGCGCAGCCCTTTACTATGGGCTGAACGCACTTTCTAACAACATGATACTCTGCGACCGAAAGCAGCTTAAAAACCCCAACGGGCTTATTCTTGGAACACCGGGAAGCGGGAAATCTTTTGCGGCAAAACGGGAAATGACAAACGCTTTTCTCATTACCGACGACGATATTATCATCTGCGACCCCGAAGCCGAGTATTTCTCCCTTGTGCAGCGTTTGGGCGGGCAAGTGATACGCCTGTCGCCAACAGGAAAAGGCATGGACGGCAAGCCCCAGTATGTGAATCCTATGGATATAAACCTCAATTACAGCGAGGACGACAACCCGCTTGCTTTGAAATCCGACTTTATCCTTTCCCTCTGCGAGCTTGTTATCGGTGGAAAAGAGGGTTTGCAGCCCGTGGAAAAAACCGTCATTGATAGGTCTGTCCGTAATGTTTACAGACCGTTTTTAGCCGACCCCGACCCGGCAAAAATGCCGATTTTGGGCGACCTTTACAACGAGCTTTTGAAGCAGCCGGAGCCGGAAGCTGCCCGCATTGCGGCGGCATTGGAGCTTTATGTTTCCGGCTCTCTGAACGTCTTTAACCACCGTACCAACGTGGAGCTTTCAAACCGTCTTGTCTGCTTTGATATTAAGCAGCTTGGAAAGCAGCTCAAAAAGTTAGGTATGCTCATTGTGCAAGACCAGGTGTGGAACCGCGTTACCGTAAACCGCGCCGAGAAAAAAGCGACCCGCTACTACATGGACGAATTTCACTTGCTTTTGAAAGAGGAACAGACCGCAGCCTATTCCGTGGAGATTTGGAAGCGTTTTCGTAAATGGGGCGGCATACCGACGGCAATCACACAGAACGTCAAAGACCTTTTATCAAGCCGCGAAGTCGAGAATATCTTTGAAAACTCCGATTTTGTCCTCATGCTCAATCAGGCACAGGGCGACCGGGCTATCCTGCAAAGCAGCTTAATATCTCCCCACAGCAGATGAAGTATGTGACCCACACCGAAGCGGGCGAGGGACTTATCTTTTACGGAAATGTGGTGCTGCCGTTCATTGACCGCTTCCCGACGGATACCGAGCTTTACCGTCTGCTTACGACAAAGCCGGAGGAAGTGAGCAAAGCATGAAAACGGACGTAATCATCAACCGCGACGCCTCTATGCCCTGCGGGAGCTGCCGAGTGAAAGCGTGAACTGCTGCGTCACAAGCCCGCCTTACTATGGACTAAGGGACTACGGGCTTGATATGCAGATTGGACGGGAGGACACGCCGGAGCAGTATATCGGGCGGCTTGTGGAAGTGTTCCGGGAGCTGCGCCGGGTACTCAAAGACGACGGGACATTTTGGCTGAATATCGCAGATACCTACTGCGGCAGCGGTATGAAAGCGGGCTGCAAGCAAAAGGATTTAATCGGTATTCCGTGGCTTTTAGCCTTTGCCCTGCGCTCTGACGGGTGGTATCTGCGGAGCGATATTATCTGGCTGAAAGAAAATCCCATGCCGGAGAGCTGCCGCGACCGACCGAGCCGCTGCTATGAGCATATCTTTTTACTGACGAAATCAAAGAAATACTACTATGACGCTGCCGCCATTGCGGAGCCAATCGCGCCGGGAACGGCAGCGCGGTACAGGCAAGGGCGCGGCGCAGGACACAAATACGCCGAGGAAGTACCGGGACAGGGCAAGGTACAGGGTATCAATAAAGCCCGCAGCGGCGGCTATTATGACGACGCCCTTATGCCGACCACAAGGAACAAGCGGGACGTTTGGATTATCAATACCGTACCGTATAAGGGCGGGCATTTTGCCGCTTATCCCCCGAAACTTGCGGAAACGTGCATACTGGCGGGCTGTCCGGCGGGCGGCGTTGTCCTTGACCCGTTTTTCGGCAGCGGTACAACCGGGCTTGCAGCGAAAAGCCTTGACCGTCGCTATATCGGGATTGAACTGAACGCCGAGTATTGCGCCCTTGCAGGGGCGCGGATTGGAGGTGGTAACACTTGAAAGACCCATTAAAGCCCCGTGATAAAATCACGCAGAAAATGACCCGCGACGGGGCTATTGCAGAAAATCAGACCACGGGAGACACGGAACGTATCAGCAAGCGGACGCAGGACGCGGATTTTCAGAAATCCCCGGAGCAACAGGCAGCACAAGACGCAGCGCAGCTACAAGGTGCAGCTTCCCCGACTTCTCCCTTGCCCCATGTGCCGGGAGCTGCCCCCAAAGCAGACACAGGCAAAACAGAGCGCGTCATGGAGCATATCGAAGCCGCCCATACCCGCAAAGCGTCTAAAAAAGCGGTACGAAAGGCACAGGCAGAAGCTACCGCCGGGACGAAATCTTCCCGGCTGCAATTTACCGACGAGGAACGCGCTGCCCCGGAGCTTGAAAAGTATATCAAGAAATCCGACAAAGCCGCTGACCGACTGGATAAGGCAAAGGCAGCTATCCCCAAAGAAAAGAAACTTACGAAAGAGCGCACCTTTGACGAAGCCACCGGGAAAGGCAAGACCCGCCTGCACTTTGAGGAAAAGGACAAGCCGCCCGGATTTAAGGACAAACACAGCCCCTTATCCCGCCCCGCACAGGAAGCCGGGATTTTGGTACACAACAAAATCCATTCTGTCGAAAAGGATAATTCCGGCGTGGAGGGCGCACATAAGAGCGAGGAAGCCGCCGAGCGCGGCGCAAAGTACGGGGTAAGGAAAATCAAGCAGGGCTACCGCAGCCACAAGCTGAAACCCTACCGGGAAGCGGCAAAGGCTGAAAAAGCTGCTTTCAAGGCAAACGTGGATTTTCAGTATCATAAGACCCTGCATGAGAACCCACAGCTAACCAGTAACCCTATTTCCCGTTTTTGGCAGAAACAGCAGATTAAAAAGCAGTATGCAAAGGAAGCCCGCAATACTGCAAAGGGTATCAAGGGCGCAGCGGAACGCACCCGCAAAGCGGCAGCCAAAGCCGCCGAGAAAACGAAGCAGACAGCGGCGTTTGTGGCAAGACACCCGGCGGGCGTGGCAATCGCTGTCGGGGCGCTGCTGCTTTTCATTATGCTTCTGTCCGGGCTGTCCTCTTGTGGTGCAATGTTTTCCGGCACGTTAAACGGCGTGCTTGGAACGTCTTATACGTCCGAGGACAGCGACCTTGTGGAAGTGGAAAATGCCTATGCCGGACTGGAAAGCGGGCTGCAAAACGAGATTGACGCTATCGAAAGCACCCACCCCGCTATGACGAGTACCGCTATGACCTTGCAAATATCGGGCATAACCCCCACGAATTAGCGTCCTATCTGACCGCAAAATACCAAAGCTACACCCGCGCCGAGGTACAGAGCGAATTACAACGGATTTTCAATCAGCAATACAAGCTGACGCTGACCGAGGAAGTGGAAATACGCTACCGGGAGGAAGAACGCACCGACACATGGACAGACGAGGACGGCAACGAGCATACGGACACCTACACGGTACAAGTGCCTTATGAGTATTACATCTTAAACGTCAAGCTGACGAACACCCCGCTATCCACCATTGCGGAAAATAATCTGACCCCGGAACAACTGGAAATGTACCGGGTGTACTTGCAGACAAGCGGGAACAAGCCCCTTATCTTTGGCGGCGGCTCTCCCGACACTTCCGCGTCCGAGGATTTAAGCGGCGTGGACTTTGTAAACGGAACGCGCCCCGGTAATACCGCTATCGTTGACCTTGCAAAGCAGCAAGTCGGAAATGTGGGCGGCTATCCGTATTGGAGCTGGTACGCTTCAACTCCCGCGTGGAATGGTGCGCCTGTTTTGTGTCCTGGTGCTACGGGCAAATGGGGCTTTCCGAACCGCGCTTTGCCGCCTGCCAGTCGCAGGGTATTCCGTGGTTTACCTCTCACGGACAATGGGGAGCGCGGGGCTATGAAAACATTGCCCCCGGCGACGCTATCTTTTTTGACTGGGACTTAGACGGCAGCGCAGACCATGTTGGGCTTGTTATCGGCAGGGACGAAAGCCGCGTCTATACCGTTGAGGGCAATTCCGGCGACGCCTGCAAGATTAAGAGCTATCCCCTTGACTATGCCTGTATCAAAGGGTACGGGCTGATGAACTGGAACTGACATACAACAAACACATTTGAAAATCGAAAGGAGAAAAATCATTATGGCTATGAGTAAAATCGAAAGAATTGAAAAGGAAATCCAAAAGACCCGTGAGAAAATCACGGAGTATCAGAACAAGCTGCGCGGACTGGAAGCACAGAAAACCGAAGCGGAAAATCTGCAAATCGTTCAGCTCGTGCGCTCCATGCGCCTGACCCCGCAGGAGCTTACCGCTATGCTTTCCGGCAACGGTATTCCGGGCATTGCCCCTATCCCCGCAGACTATGAGGAACAGGAGGACAATGCAGATGAAGAATAAAATCCTTGCAAGCCTTACCGCACTTTGCGCCGCCCTTGTCCTTGTGGGCGGCTTTTCTGTTACTGCCTACGCGCAGACCCCGACGGAGGAAACCGACGACAGCGGCGTAATCGTGGAAACCGAACCGCAGCCCCTTACCCCGGAGGGCAACATGACCCTTGTGGACGACATCGACGGGGACGCTGCCGAGGATAAGCAGTTTATCGTCGTGAAAAGCAAAGGCGGCAACTATTTTTACATTATCGTTGACCGGGCAGCCGAGGGCGAAAATTCCGTCCACTTCCTAAATCAAGTAGACGAAAGCGACCTTATGGCGATTATCGGGGAGGAACAGACCGAGCAGCCCCCGGCTGTCTGCAACTGTACCGAGAAATGCAAGGCGGGCGAAGTAAACACCGCCTGCCCCTCTGCTCCGCAGCCATGAATAACTGCACAGGCAAGGAAGCCGAGCCGGAAGCACCCGCAGAGCCGGAGAAACCCAAAAACAGCATGGGCGGGCTTCTCATTTTCCTTGTTGTGGGACTTCTTGGCGGCGGCGCAGCCCTCTACTACGTTAAGTTTATGAAACCGAAGCAGAGCGTAAAAGGCGGCACCGACCTTGACGAATTTGATTTTGACGAATACGACGAGGACGAGCCGGAGGAAGAAGCTGACAGCGCAGATACCGAACAGGAGGACGAGGAAGCATGAAACTTGTGATTTGTGAGAAGCCCAGCGTCGGGGCGGCGGTTGCCGCCGCCCTTGGCGTTACGGGTAAAAAAGACGGATATATCGAGGGGAACGGTTATGTTATCTCTTGGTGTATCGGGCATTTGGTACAGCTTTCCGAAGCTGCCGCCTATGGGGAGCAGTACAGAAAATGGAGCTACGACAGCTTACCCATTCTGCCGCAGGAATGGCAGTACACCGTAGCAGCCGACAAGGGAAAACAATTCAAAATCCTAAAAGACCTCATGCGCCGCGCCGACATTTCGGAAGTCGTGAACGCCTGCGACGCAGGACGCGAGGGAGAATTGATTTTCCGATTTGTCTATGAAATGGCGGGCTGCAAGAAACCCTTTACCCGTCTTTGGATTTCCTCTATGGAAACGGACGCCATCAAAAGCGGCTTTGACAATCTGAAGGACGGGCGCAGGTATGACGCTCTCTATCATTCCGCATTATGCAGGGCAAAGGCTGACTGGCTTATCGGCATTAACGCGACCCGCCTTTTCTCCTGCCTGTATGGAAAAACCTTGAACGTGGGACGTGTGCAGACCCCAACCCTAAAAATGCTTGTAGACCGGGACGCTGCCATTATGAACTTCAAGAAAGAAAAATATTACCATGTGCGCCTTATGCTCCCCGGCGCAGAAGCGGCAAGCGCGAAGATCTGCGCCGCTGATGAAGCGGGCAAACTGAAAGCGGCCTGCGAAGCGTCGGCGGCTGTCTGCACTTCCTTGACCCGTGAAAATAAAACCGCTATACCGCCGAAGCTCTTTGACCTTACCTCTCTGCAAAGGGAAGCAAACCGTATCTACGGGTACACGGCAAAGCAGACCCTTGACCTTGCACAGACACTTTATGAAAAGAAGCTGCTTACTTATCCGAGAACGGACAGCAACTATCTGACCGACGACATGGGCGACACAGCGGCGAGTATCGTATCGCTGCTTTGCGGCAAGCTGCCCTTTATGACGAGCGCAGCCTATGAACAGAGTATTTCCCGCGTTCTGAACAGCAAAAAAGTATCAGACCACCACGCCATTATCCCCACTATGGAACTTGCAAAAACTGACCTTACTACGCTGCCGGAAAGTGAAAGAAATATCCTTATCCTTACCGGGGCGCGTCTACTCATGGCGACCGCAGAGCCGCACGTTTACGAAGCGGTAACGGCGGTTTTCTCCTGCGCCGACCATGATTTTACGGCAAGGGGCAGGACGGTAATCGCTGCCGGGTGGAAAGACATGGAACGTCTTTACCGGGCAACCCTCAAAAAGAAGCCGGACAGCGACGACGAAAACGAGCTTGTGTTAGATGTGCCGGACTTTTCCGAGGGGCAGACCTTTGAAAATCCGGCGGCAAAAGTGACGGAGCATGACACCACACCCCCGAAACCACATAATGAAGCAAGCCTTTTGTCTGCTATGGAACGCGCCGGAAACGAGGACACCGACCCGGACGCAGAACGCCGGGGCTTGGTACGCCTGCCACCCGCGCCGCCGTCATTGAAAAGTTAGTCAAAGGCGGTTTTGTGGAGCGCAAGGGCAAGCAGCTACTTCCCACCAAAGACGGCACAAACCTTGTCTGCGTCCTGCCGGACAGCTTAACTTCTCCGCAGCTTACCGCGGAATGGGAAAATAATCTGACGCAGATTGCAAAAGGAAGTGCAGCCCCGGACACATTCATGCAAGGCATTGAAGCTATGACGCGGGAGCTTGTGAAAACCTATCTTTTCCTTTCCGAACAGGACAAGGAGCGTTTCAAAGAGGAAAAGCCTGTTATCGGGAACTGCCCCCGCTGTAAATCCCCTGTCTATGAGGGAAGAAAAAACTATTACTGTTCCAACAGGGATTGCAGCTTTGCCATGTGGAAAAATGACCGTTTCTTTGAGGAACGCAAAACCGTCTTTACCCGGTCGATTGCCGCAGCACTTTTGAAATCCGGCAAGGCAACAGTCAAAAAGCTGTATTCCGTAAAAACGGGCAAAACCTACGACGGAACAGTGCTGTTAGCCGACACGGGCGGCAAGTATGTGAATTATAAAGTAACCATTTCAAAGGACAAACAACTTGAATAGCAAGCATAGGAAGCGGGTACCCACTTCCGTAAAATCCCTGCCACTCTAACCGAGCTTGGCGGGGATTTTGCTTGTTGGGAAGTTTCCCAAACCCTCTAAAAATTCTCAAAAATCTTTGGCAGAAATACGGGCGCACCGTAGTAGGACTATGTAACCACAAACGCAGCGTCCGCGCTGCCATACGCGAAAGGAGGTTTTACACATGGCAAGTTTGCGCGACAGCGTAAAGGACCATCAAGAGGAACTTAAGGACGGTATTGCATGGGTAGCATTTTGGAAACAGGGACGTTCATGGAACGCCGAGCTGTTTCATCTTGAAGTGGACGGCACTTTAGAACCGTTTGACAGGAGCCGGTTAGAGGAAATCAAAGCGGCTGACCCCGCCGCCGTTATCTTAAATGGCTACTACTGCGGGCATTTAGGCGAGGATATGAGCCTTGACGAGCTGACCGCCGGAGTGCGCTATCACTATGAAAACAGCATGAATGACCTTGACGGTTTTATCGGGGCGCATGACGACAGGCTTCCCCCGGAGGTTATCGAGGAAGCAAGAGCTGCCGCCCATGCAGCAGGGCTTCCCTTTTCCGAAAAGCCTACCGGGACGGGGAAGATTTTGACCCTTATATATTTGACGGAAGCATGAGTATTGAGGACTACAAACTTATGCACCGCATGATTGAAAAAGAAAGGAGCAAGCAAATGGACGAATGGAAAACAGGTTATTCTTCATACGACCGCGACAGACTGGACGCCGCCGACAAGATGAAGATTGAGCGCGGTATCTATTTTGACACGAAAGGCGCGGATATTTCCCCGCTGACCGCCTTACCTCTTGCCGAGCTTGTGAAGCTGCGGGAGGAAAGCGCGGCTGCGGAACAGACTGTTTTTGAAAATCTGAAAGTACAGGCTTCCGCATGGGAGGAACAGGCAGGAAAGACCCTGCTATTTGACAAGGCGATTGAGTATGCGAGAATACCCGAAGTGAAGCATACGGCGAACAAGTGGCAGGACGAGGACAACGACCGCCACACCATCAGCAACCGGGTATATAAAATGAGCTACCATGTGTATGAAAATACCCGCTACGACAAGGCAGCACAGAAATCTATCCCGTATTCCTATACGCTGTCTTGGAACATCTACACCAACAGCCCCCACGGGTACGGACAGGCGAAAATCGCCGGACAGGACAGAAAGGTATTTGCTGACCGGGCGGCTATGGAAAAATATCTGAATGGGCGTATCAAGGCGTATGAAAAACTTTTTACGGAAATCTCCCCGGCTATCCCGCCGGAATACGCGGAACAGTTTAGGGTAAACGGGCAGCTCTTACCGGGCTACACCGTAGAGGGCGAGGAAATCAAGCAGCCCGCCGCCGACATTCCCGCCGCTGCACCGAGAACCGAGCCGGGACAGGAAACGGAACAGTTTGCAATCCTGATTGACAGCCGCACCCGCTTTGAAACGGGAGAACCGGGTGGCTACTGGCTTTCCATGCCCGCCACAAAGGAAGAACTTCACAAAGCTATGCGAAGCGTCGGCATTACCGCTGACAATCCGCAGGAATTTTTCATTCATGGGTATTCTGACCGGGAGGACAGGCACATTGCCTTACCGTATGACATGGTATGCGCGGCACAGGTGGACGAGCTGAATTTCCTTGCGGCACGACTGGAAACCCTTGACGCTTCCGGGATTGCCGCGCTGAACGCCGCCACACAGCGAAAGAACGGTTTTGAGAATATCGGGCAGCTCATTGACTTTACCTATAACGAGGACTTTTTCGTGCATATCCCCGAAGTACATAATCCCCGCGAATTGGGCGATTATTACCTTAACAAATCCGGCATGGTGCAAATGCCCGCTGAATGGAAAAACAGCATTGACCCTATCGCCTTTGGACGAAACGCCGCCGCACAGGAAAAAGGCAGCTTTACGGAATACGGCTACCTTGTGGAAAGCGGCGACGCATGGGAGAAACACTTTGAGGGGCGCGATGTGCCGGAGGACTACCGCATTATGAGCTACCCGCAGCCGACCGTCGAACTGGACGCAGCCCCGGCAGTACAGGCGGCTGTTCCCGAAGCAACGCCGCAGGAGCCACGCCCGGTTATCCCCATTGTCTTAACTTCCGAGAAACCCGCCGAAAAGCTCAAAGAAATAACTGACCGCTTGGAGCAGGGTATTACGGAGCTGTTCGACAGCGAGCGTTACAAGGAATATCTGCGCGTCATGTCAAAGTTTCATAATTACAGCTTTAACAATACGCTGCTGATCACCATGCAGAAGCCCGACGCTTCTCTTATCGCCGGATTTTCCGCATGGAAAAATAACTTTGGACGAAACGTGATGAAAGGACAAAAGGGTATCAAAATCCTTGCCCCGTCGCCATTCAAGATTAAAAAGGAAATGGAGAAAATCGACCCGCAGACACAGAAAGTCATTATCGGTAAGGACGGAAAGCCCGTAACCGAGGAAAAGGAAATCACGATACCCGCCTTTAAGGTGGTATCTGTCTTTGATGTATCGCAGACCGAGGGCAAGGAAATCCCCGACATTGCCGTAAATATGCTGACCGGGACGTAGAGCATTACAAGGACGTTTTCGCTGCCCTTGAAAAGACTTCCCCTGTTCCCGTTGCTTTTGAGAAAATCGAGGGCGGCGCACACGTACTACCACTTGGATGACAAGCGTATTGCCCTTGATGAGGGCATGAGCGAGCTGCAAACCTTAAAAACCCTTATCCATGAAATCGCCCATGCGAAGCTCCATGACATTGACCTTAACGCCCCTTTGGAGGACTTGGAGAACAGACCCGACCGCCGCACCCGTGAGGTACAGGCAGAAAGTATCGCCTATACCGTGTGCCAGCATTACGGGCTTGATACTTCTGACTATTCCTTTGGGTACGTTGCCGGGTGGAGTGCCGGACGGGAGCTTGCCGAACTGAAAAGCTCTCTTGAAACAATCCGCAGCACCGCAGCGGAAATCATCAACAGCATTGATGAACATATCGCAGAGTTGCAAAAGGCACAGGAACAGGCGCAGACTTCCGAGATACAGGAAATCGGGCAAGACGCACCACCGCAGGAGCAGCCGGAAATCCCCGTACCCGACGCCACTATCAGCATAAAAGAAATGCAGGACTACGGCTATTCTTGGGACGGTATGTTTCCGCTGAAACAGGAAGCCGCCGAGCGTTTGTTTACACAGGACGGTATCGAGGTTTTCCGTATCTATGAGGACGGCACCGAGGGAGCCGTTACCAGTCTGACCGATTTACAGGAACACGCAGAAAAAGGCGGCTTGTTCGGTGTAGAAAAGGAAACTTGGGAAGCCCTGCATGAATACAACGCCATGAAGCAGCAGCTACGGGAAAGTGAGCCGACAAAGGAAGCTCTTTTACTCTATGGCAAAGAGGACAGCTACGGGATTTATCAGTTAGCCCGCGGCGACGCCACAAGGGACTTGCGCTTTGAGCCTTACGACCGCCTGCAGGCGACGGGACACACCGTAGACCGGGCGAATTATGAGCTTATCTACACCGCGCCCCTTACGGCAGACATTACCCTTAACAGCATTTGGGAAAATTCAATATCGACCACCCGAAAGATTTTAAGGGACACAGCCTTTCCATTTCCGATATTGTGGTGCTTCATCAGAACGGCGAAAATACCGCCCACTATATAGACAGTATCGGTTTTCAGAATGTGCCGGAGTTTTTACAGGAGAAGCAGCCGCAGCTTATCCCCGACGAGCATTTGACCGGGGAACAGATTAAAACGCCGCGCGGCAGTTTTTATGTATCGGATATGAGTGTTGAACAGATGAAAGAAGCCGGGTATGGACTTCATCATCAATCCGACGACGGGAAATATCTGATTATGGGAAACGGTACGCGGGCGTTTGCCGTTGCCGCCGAGCAGCCGGAAAAAGCTAACCCGTTAAAACATATCGAGGACACTATCGAGCAGAACGACAATAACTTTGACGGTATCATCAACAACACGCCGCAGACGCCGACCGTGGACGCTCTGGAGCAGAAAGCAAAGGCGGGCGAGGTTATTTCTCTTACTGACCTTGCCGAAGCGATTAAGACCGACCGTGAAAACGGCAGGGGCAAGAAAGCCGCAGCGAAAGAAAAGCCCTCTATCCGAGCGCAGCTCAAAGCGGATAAGGAACGGACGGGAAAGAAGAAACCCACGAAGCAAAAATCGCAGGATTTGGAAAGGAGCTGACCTATGAATAAGTTTGAAGATGTGGACGTAATCGCTTCCCTTGAAGCGATTATGAAACAAAATACCGCTTTTTATCAGAATGATTTTGACCTTGATAGAAACATTTTACAGAAAGCGGCGGCAAGCCCCACAGCCGAGGACAGGCGGCTTTTATGGTTTTCCCGTCCGTCCGGGACGAGCTGCTTCCGGGAGCGCGACGTTTTTCTAAAAGGCACAAGACAGCATAACACATGGCGGTTTTACGGGGAACAGACGCGCGATAAAGTCCTTGCCTATGCGGTGGAGCTGACCGGGATTGTAAACGGAAAAATCAAAGGCAATCTCTATGAGCTTGACTATCCGCAGCATTTCCGGCACGTTAAGGAACAGGCATTACCCGCAGATAATTACACGCTGCTCTATGAGCATGGAGAACGGGTGCAGCCCGCCGGACAGTATCTTGACGGCAATCCCGACCCGCAGCTTGGGAAGTTTGAACGCTTTGAAGCGCAGCCTAATGACCCGGAAGCATTGCATTTTCTCATGCGGGAGGAAAAGCGCAGCTATGACCGCTTAAAGCCGGGGGATTTCAAGACGCATATTACCGCATTGCATGACAGCCGGATTGAAGCCGAAGCACAGCGTATTGTAGCGGAAATGAAGCGGCAGGACAGCCCTAACAGCCCCAACAAAACACATTTCATGGTGGAGCTTTCGCCTTACTTTATGCAATTAGCTTCTACAAAGGACACCGACCGTCTGTTTGCTATGCTGCCATACAAAACACTTTCTTTTTCTAAGATTGAGGGCAGGCATGGCACTTTTGCATTTTTAGACAAAAGCGAGGACAGAAGCCGGAATATCCGAAAAGCGCGCCCCTCTGTCCGGGCGCAGCTTACCGCAGACAAGAAAACAGCCGCCCCGAAAAAGGCAGCGGCAAAAAGAAAAAATCACGATTTGGAGGTATGAGCATGAATAGATTTACTGTTGAGGAAACAAACCTTTTGAGCATTTACCATGAGGGAAGCAAGGTGCAGCTTATAGAGAACATGACCGCTGCGCTGCCTTACATGGACGCGGGATTACGGGAGCTTGCAAAGCGCACCCTTTCCAAAGTAGCGCGCTGACCGAAGCCGAGTACAGGGAGCTTGCCGTTTATCCTGCTGATGAAGTATGACCGGGATTAAGCGGCTGACGCCGCGACAAAGCCGCAAGGTAAACACCCTTGTGAAAAAGGAGTGCTGCAACTGCGAGAATGGCAACTGTATTTTACTGGACGACGGGGACACTTGCGTATGCCCGCAGCTCATTTCCTATTCCCTGCTCTGTAAGTGGTTTCGGATTGCCGTACTTCCTCTTGATAAGCTGCTCTATGCGGAACTCTATCAGACCGAGGACTGGAAGAAATGTACCGTGTGCGGCGCGTCCTTTGCGTCGAAGTCAAACAGCGTCAAATACTGCCCGGACTGTCGGAAGCGGATTACCCGCAGACAGGCAGCCGAGCGCATGAGAAAAAAGCGTACTCTTGTTACGCAGTAGGGGCGAAAAAAGCCTTTGATTGCAGGGCTTTTCGGACACAAAAACAAAGAGGTAAAGGATTGATACCTTTACCCCTAAAATCGCGGTTCTACTGCGTAACATTTCAAAAGCTGCACCTATGAGAAAACGGGCGCGGTGGCCAACATATCGGCTGCCGCGTCCGTTCTTTTTTGCGCTCATTTATCCGCGCTCTGCTTCTTTTTCCCGTTCAGGCTGACGTTCCACTTTCAAAATACTGTCGATATTCTTCTTGATAACGTCGTATTCCTTGACCTGCTTTTTCAGCTTCCCATAGTCGGCATACAGGGCTTCTTTCTGCTCTTGAAGTGCTGCGTACTCTGCTTGCAGGGCGGCAAGGCTTGGTAGCTTGGTTATCCCCGCCGCCTTAATTGCCTTTGCCGCTGCTTCATAGAGAATAATATCGCTCTCATGGGCTGTCCGGTATTTCTCCTTATCTTTTGCCTTGCGGTAGGCAGCATAGGCGGGCTTGGTCTTTTGATAGGTATTGATATTCTTGATAAGCAGCGTCATATCGGTAAGCCGCTTTTCAACCTCTTTCAAGCTGTCCGCTGCCTGTTCGCTTGCTTTGGCAACTTCCGTGATTTTCGCGGTCAATTCTGTGTACTGTTCAATCTTATGTTCTGTCAAGAAATTCATGGTTTTCGCTGCCTGTTTCAGATTATGGATTTTTGCCCATTGCTCATAGCCCCGGCTTTCCTGCACCTTGATACTGTTCTGAATATCAATGAGCAGACTAACGCCGCCGCGATCTGCGCGGGGAGCTTTCGCAGCGCGGGCGCGTTTGCCGCTTATCCGTTCTCTGATAGCTTCCTCTGTATAATCTGCGCCGAGGGTTTTTAAGCGGGTAAACCGTTCCTGTCCGGGAGCGCGGCAGGATATATATTTTCCCTGCTTTATCTCATAGCCCGCCGCCTGCAATTTGGATAGCAATTCTTCAAAACTTGATACTTGGGGAATGAGCGCGTCCACGGCAATTTTCAGCTTGCCTTTCCAACTGGTACCTGTTTTCTCTGCCTGGTACTCTGCATAGCTTTTTCCCTTGCTGCCCCGGTTCGGAAGGACAACTGATAAGCCATGTTCCCGGCACAGCTTATCGCTCATGTTCCGTATACCGTAATAGCTGCGCTTGTTGGAATTGTACTTGTGGTGGTCTACGAAATTGACCGCGCAGAAAATAATGTGGTTATGGATATGCCCCTTGTCAATGTGAGTAGTCAAAACATATTCGTGCTGACCTTTGGTTACTGCGTCGGCAAGCTGCCGCCCGATTTCATGGGCTTCTCTGTAATCGACTTCTCCCGGCTCAAAGGCTTGTATCAAGTGGTGGGCTAAATTGTTTCCCTTATCCAACGCCTGCGACAGAGTAAAGGCAAACTCAATGTCTGCCGTTTCATAGGAGCAGCCAAAGGAGGACACAAGCATTTTTTCATCAGTCTTTGCCGGATTTTGGATATAGTCAAGGGCTTTGTTTAGCGTTCCTTTAATAGGCTTAATCTTTGTAACCGCCATATTTCCGCAAGCACCCCCTTTATTTCTTCTATGTCCTCTTGGTAGACGCTGCCTGTACTGTTCACACGCTTTGCAATCTGATTGACGTTGACGCCGATTTTCTGTATCTCCGCTGTCATAGCTTTTATGTCGGTATGGTCTACTTGCAGGATATACCCGTCAATGGCAATCTTCCTAAGATACGCTGCCATATTTCGGGTGGGTATCAGTTTCATCTTTTCAAGAATTAAATCCCGTTCTGCTTCCGTTACTCTGAATTTGATTTGCACCGTTCTTTTTCGTCCGTCCATGCGTAAATGCTCCTTTCCATTCCGAGGGTTTGGGACACTTCCCAACAAGCAATTTCAACCGATACGCCGTAGTGCGTGAGGGCGAAAATACGGAAGTGGGTACCCGCTTCCTATGCTTGCTACGAATGTTTTTATCCTTTAGGCTCTTATCACCTACTACGGAGAAAAAGCGATTTTGCCAAACTTACGCAAAAGAAAAACGCTGCAACCTCAAAAAAGATTACAACGCTTTCTAAATCCTGTTCAGTTTTAAGTCGGACATTCCTATTCGCCCTCTTTTTCGACTTCGGAAATCTCCTTTGCCGTTGCGGTTACAATCCGTATGCCTGTATCGCTCATACCGTCAAGAAGCGCGTCAAGCTGCCGCCGCTGCGTGTTCTTCTCCGGCGGCGTTTCTAAAAGGAATTGGTCTACGGATATATGGTAACGCTGTATCAGCTCAAAGAATATCTGTAAACTTGGGTGCTGCCCCTTGTTCTCAATGTTCGCAAGGTAGCGCGGCGAGATAAACATTTCGTCGCCTACTTTCTTGCGGCTCTCCTTGCATCCCTCACGCGCTGCCTTTATCGCTGCCCCAAAAGCCTTAAAGTCGTATCGTGGTACTGGTCTTTTTGCCATAGTTATTCACCCTATTACATTTTACTGTTCCCCTTTCTTCTTGGATATGTCTACGTAGTTCTATCAGTTAGCCAAAATAATTCATATATATATATGTTGACAACAAGCTGCTTTTGTATATAATATTATATAAAAGGGGGGGAATGTTTATGTTACATAGCATGCGTATTCGATAAGCATTGAAATCAAAAAAGATTTTTCCCATTTTCAATATGGGCTTTTTTGTCATGCTTATTTTGCGTATGCTATACAACAAAACTAACGACGTATAGACATAGTATAAAAACTATGCCTTAATTTTGTTGTAGTATTATATGTATAAATGCAGGTCAATGCTCATGTTGAGAATTGACCTGCATTTTTTGCGCAAAAGGAGAAATATTATGCTTGAAAAATATTGGATAAAATGTCCAATTTGTAACGGAAAGACGAGGGTTCAAGTATTTTATAATACGGTATTAAGAAATTTTCCTCTTTTCTGCCCTAAATGTAAATTAACGCATATCGTTGATGTTGAAAAACTAGAAATCATAATCAAAAACTCTGAAAAACAAACTTTTTAATTTTGAAAAGGAAGGATATTTAAATGAAACACTTACCTAAAAGTACACCTACGGAAATATTGAATGACCCATACGGATTTACTTACAAAGAAATGTCGGAAGTAATTGGAGAGGATAAAGCAAGAGCCTTATATACGGAATTGTATAAACAGCCATTTCACAAAGAAAATCTATCAATATCAACAAAAAAAGTCTATAAAAGTAGCGATACTGAAAAGTATGTTTATGAATTGAAAGATAACAGGTATATTGAAACGGTTTTTATTAAACGGCGAGATGGTGGGACTGTTTGCGTAAGTACGCAAGTTGGTTGTTCTGTTGGCTGTATTTTTTGTGAGTCCGGACGCAATGGTTTTGTTCGTAATCTAACACCGTCTGAAATTGTGCAGCAGGTTGTATTGATACGTCAAAAAGTAAATCGTATCGTTTTTATGGGAATGGGAGAACCTTTATTCAATTACGACAACTTGATTGCAGCAATCCATATTCTTCGAGATAGAAATGGACTTAACTTTCCAACCGACGGCATTACCGTATCAACAGTTGGTCCAGTTAATCAATTAAAAAAATTGCGCGAAGAACATCTAAAAATTCAGTTGACAATATCTTTACATGCAGCAACACAGGCTGCGAGAAACTGTATCATTCCTCATATGCACATGTACGCTATTGAAGATGTTGTTAAGCAAGCATTGTCCTATTCTCAAAGGCATAATCGAAAAGTGGTATTTGCGTATTTGCTTTTACCAGGTATAAATGACCGTTCCTCAGATATAAGGCAACTTGCAAAATGGTTTAAGGGCAAAAATGTTATGATTAACGTGCTGCAATACAACCCGACGAGTAATTCAAAAATTAGAGCACCACAAAACAAGAAATGGTTGCGTTCAAACATCAATTAGAGCAAACAGGACTTGAAGTTACCATGAGAGTTTCTCATGGTAGAGAGATTAAAGCAGCTTGTGGACAGTTAGCTAATACATATAATAAAGCCAAAAAACAACAGAAATAATTTAATTAAAAGAGCCAGACGCACAGACGCAGAGCCGATAATATGCAGTTTGAAATACTGCTGTTATCGGCTCTTTTTTGATTTTAATTTGTGCCCCTAATAACCATATTGGAGCAAAATCAGAACTGTTGCTTGTCGTTCTTTGATTTCCGCAGCAGCTTTGAAAAATCAAAGCCGCCGTTTCTTTTTATCTTCTAATGAAATGACGCGGTATCACTGTTGAAATCGGCGGCTAAAGGAGGTAGCCGCCATGAAGCAAAAAGCATATCGACAAAATCCGACAGTTATTGACTTATCAAAAAAGCCCGCCCACCACCGGGGGAAACTACGCTTATATATATGAACTGTCTAATCATCTGGATACTGCTTACAATGCCTATGCGCCCGTCCGGGCTTTTCGGACGGGCGCATTTTGTATGCTTAAAAAAATTTTTGAAAAAATTCCGAAAATATTTGGCATTTTTTCAAAGCTCCGTATTACCCCGCGAAAAGGGGGAAGCACCACCAACTTTCAACGAGAAAGGAGGTGAGAATGTGGAACCTAATAGCAGGGAGTTTTATAAGCAATGTTCTTTTCAGAAGTATTGCAATGCGGTATTGCACAATGAAGCGTGCGACGCTCATAGAGAGCTTCGTACACATAAGGCAAAGGAAGTAACCTTTTCCGACATGACCTTAGATGAAGCGCGACAGCTACATACCTTTGATGAATATTTCAAACGGGAAACTGCTGAAACCGTCTTTGAAAAAGCCGGAAAGAAAATCACGCCGAAGTTGCTTCTTGAAGCAATCCGTACTTTGCCGGAAGAAAAGCGCAAAGCCATATTGCTGTATTATTTCGAGGGAATGAGCGATACAGAAATTGCAGAGTTGCTCAATACACCGAGAAGTACAATACAGTACAGACGGACAAGCTCTTTTGAACAATTAAGAAAATATTTGGAGGAAAATGCTGATGAATGGGACGAATGGTAATCAACCCGGCTACCCTGAAAATGCCCTTGTTCCTTATCCTGTCATTGTGGCAGCGACAAAGGGCGACCCGGACGCTATGAAAATGGTCTTGCAGCATTTCAGCGGTTATATAGCCCGTTTATCCATGCGAAAGTTATATGACGAGCGTGGAAATGTTTATTTTGGTATAGACAACGACATTCGGGAACGGCTGCAAGCCAAACTGATGATGGCTGTCCTCAATTTTAGAACAGAGAAATAACCGCAATCGGCGGTGGAACGTCTTTACTCCCCCTTTTCCGTTCCGCTGCTGACGCGGCAGCACAGCCATTTTGAACCTTGACAAAGAAAGCGACGCAAGAGAACGGCGACGCAGCATAAGGCAAATCGGATACGTTCCTTTTGTGCCGAGCCATGCGGTGGGTACGCCATGACCTTTTTCTTAACCGAAAAGCGAGCGAGAAATACCACACCGTAAAGTAGGGATAGCACCTGCGGGCGATAACGCACAGAATATATAATGATACTTCCTTACAGCCATAGTCCGAGCGTTAGAAGCGTCGCAGGCAATGGGTAGGGCTTCGGCAGACCGCCGGAGGGGTGCAACTCCCATGAGGTTACGCTAATAGCCGTCCGATTAAAGCCTATGTCACAGATTGATTTTTGACCCGTTAAGAAAGGGGGACGACAAATTGAACAATAACGACGTGCCGATTTGGGAAAAGTACACGCTTACCATAGAAGAAGCAGCAAAATATTTCCGTATCGGAGAAAGCAAGCTGCGGAAACTGGCAGAAGAAAATCCCGTCCCGGACTGGGTAATGATGAACGGAAACCGTATTCAGATTAAGCGTAAGCAGTTTGAAAAAATGATTGATACGGTGGACGCAATCTGATAGTGAAATCGAGCCTTGAATGTGGTACAATGTAGTCAAGCATATCAAGGCTCTTTCCATTATGGAAAGGAGCATAACGATGTCGGAAAAAAGACGGGATAATAAAAATCGTATTCTCCGAACCGGAGAGAGCCAGAGAAAAGACGGAAGATATGCCTACAAATATATAGATACCTTTGGGAAACCGCAGTTTGTTTATTCTTGGAAGTTAGTGCCTACGGACAAAACCCCGGCAGGAAAGCGCGACGATATAGCGTTGAGGGAAAAAGAGAAAGAAATCCAAAAAGACCTTGACGACGGTATCGACCATATCGGAAAGAAAATGACGGTCTGCCAACTCTACGCAAAGCAGATACGCCACCGGGCAAATGTGCGGCATGGTACAAAGCAGGGGCGAAAACAGCTCATGCGGATTTTGCAGGAGGATAAACTTGGAGCCTGTCGGATTGAAAATGTGAAGCTCTCCGACGCAAAGGAATGGGCGTTACGCATGAAAGAAAAAGGTTACGGCTTCAAGACTATTAACAACCACAAGCGTTCCTTAAAGGCTGCCTTTTACACAGCCATACAGGACGATTGTATTCGTAAAAATCCATTTGACTTCCAGTTGAACACCGTCCTTGAAGATGATACGGAACCAAAGGAACCTCTATCCCCTACGCAGGAAGCGGCTTTTCTGTCCTTTGTGCAGCATGATAAAGTCTATCAGAAATACTACGACGAGATTATCATACTGTTAGGGACAGGGCTTCGCATTTCGGAACTCTGCGGACTGACGGAAGCTGACATTGACTTAGACAAACAGCTTATCAATGTAGACCACCAACTTTTGAAAATTGCAGACGTGGGCTACTATGTGGAAACACCTAAGACGAAAAGCGGCAACCGGGTTATTCCTATGAGTGAAAAAGTGTTGGAAGCATTTCAGCGGGTGCTGAACAAACGGAAATATGCACAGCCTATTATTTTAGAGGGCTACACAAAATTTCTGTTCCTTAACCGGAACGGCTTGCCAAAAGTGGCGGTCAACTATGAAAGTATGTTCCGAGGACTTGTGAGGAAATACAACAAAACGCAAAAGGTAGCATTGCCAAAAGTAATGACACCGCACACCTTACGCCACACATTCTGCACCACGTTAGCAAATGCGGGAATGAACCCCAAAGCATTGCAGTACATCATGGGACATTCCAACATCAATATGACGCTGAACTATTACGCGCATACGACTTCCGAAACGTCGATAACAGAAATGAAGCGGCTAATTGCATAAGTAGTAAACGGAGAATTTACTACTCCACATACTACTTTTGAACATCAAAACATACGGGGATATAAGAAGATTTGAGAGTATCTTCCATAACAAAAAATGCCGGAAAAGCCTGTAACAATAGGCTATACCGGCATATAAGAACTTTTGAAAAGATAATCAAAAATTACTTTGTGATTTATCCCCACACAGAGCGGTAATTCGTCAGCTTGACTATGGATGAATCAAGTGTATTTTTCAAAAAGCGCGCCCCTCATCTGCAAATTAGAAAACCGTGTTATTAAATCAATTATATCACCGCGTTTTGCTTTTCGCAATATGCATTTTTGCCAAAAACGGACTTTTTAAATTATGCACAGTAAACAACGCAGAATTGCGAATGCAACACAATTATTGACACAGTGTCGAAGCAAGTATATAATTTCAGTATCAAATATCGGAGGGAACAGCATGGCAAAAGGCTGCCGGATTCAAAGAAATATATAAAGGAAAAGCAGGCTCCCCTGCGCTTCGGCGCGGACGGAAAATTCCGCATTCTGCATCTGACTGATGTCCACGAGGTCGACCCGGAGATGGACGATGAGGAGGACAGACAGATACCGATAAACAAGAGCAAAGAGACGATAAATGTCATTCGTCGATGCATCGAAATTGCTAATCCCGATCTTATCGTTTTCGGCGGCGACAACATCAGCGGCTACTGGCAGGAGTTCACATATGAATATATGTATAATACTATCAAAAAGATAGTCGCGCCGATTGCGGAGAAAAATATCCCGCTCGCCATAGTTTTCGGCAACCACGACGCCGAGGCGCAGCCCAAATTGCCGTTTCTCGCGAAAGAGAATCAGATCTGTATATACGCCGAATACGAGAATTTCAGGAGCACGATGAACGATGAGGATGTCTCCGGCTGCGCGAATTGCAGTTTGCCTATTTTGTCTTCCGACGGCAAGCATATCGCCTGGAACATCTGGTGCATCGACTCGGGCGACTATGTCAGGGACGATGAGTTCAATGTTATAGACGACGCCGGATACGGCTTTGTAAAAAAAGATCAGATAGCATGGTACGAAAGACGCGCCGCCGAACTCAAGGCGCAGAACGGCGGAAAAGCCGTGCCCTCACTGCTGTTTCAGCATATCCCCGTCATTCAGGAATACAAAAAACTCAAAAAAGACCCGGATGGCGAATACACCTCGGCGCGCAGCACTACTCCGTCCCGGACGGTGCACTGCTCGAGGGCGAGATTCACGAATCCCCCTGCCCGCCGCTCGAAAACGGCGACGAATTCGAGAGCTGGAAGAGAACGGGCGATATAGTCGCCGCATTCTTCGGCCACGACCATGTGAACACATTCACAATGGAAGTCGACGGCATAAAGCTCGTTCAGACCCCGGCGCGGTTACCACACCTACGGCGACAAACGCGGCGGCAGACTGATTATAATAGACGAAAACAAGCCGGATTCGTATGAGTCGGAATGCATTTTCATCGACAGAATAACACAAGGTGAGCTTAAATAAATTCAAATAAAGGACGGAGAACAGCTATGGACAAATACGCAAGATTTAGATATCAGCCTGCATCCCGCTCGGCACGGACGGCAGAAAGGTCACGGGTTCACCCGAGCACGCCGCGCTCTCGAGAAAGGCCGCCGGCGAGGGTATGGTTCTGCTCAAAAACAGGCTTCACACTCTGCCGCTCACGCGCGGAACAAGAGTCGCACTCTTCGGCAAGGCGACTATCGAATACATAAAGGGCGGCGGCGGAAGCGGCGACGTTTTCTGCGCCTACATCCGCAATGTCTATGACGGATTCAGTCAGAAGGAAGCCGAGGGCAAGGTCAGCGTGTTCAAGCCGACCGTCGAGTTCTACAAAGAATACGTCAAGGAGGCGAGCAAGCGCATCCCGACCCGCGCCCAGATTGAGAAGATATGGGACAAGGTCAACGCCATGTCCTTCTGCAAAGAGAAAGACGATATATCTACGACACCTTCGCGAGCATGCATGTTGCCGAGGCGCATATGCCCGACGAGCTCATAGCGGAGGCAGCCGCGAACGCGGATATCGCGATAATAACCCTCAGCCGCTTCTCCGCAGAGGGCGTTGACAGAAAGGCTATCCCCGGCGACTACTACCTTTCGGACACGGAGAAGAACCTCATCGACCGAGTCGCTGCGGCGTTCCCGAACACAGTTATAGTCCTCAACTCCGGCGAGTCGTTGACTGCGAGTATTTCGCGGACAATGAAAAAGTCGGCGCGATAATCTCCGGCTGGCAGGGCGGACTCGAGGGCGGCATGGCGATTGCAGACATTATCTGCGGCGATGTCAACCCCTCCGGCAAATTGGCGGACACTATCCCCGACTCCTACGACTCATATCAGAACGCGCAGGAGTTCCTGACAGGCTTCGAGCATCTCGATTATTTCGATGATATATATGTTGGCTACCGCTATTTCGAGACGATTCCCGGCGCCGCCGAAAAAGTTCGCTATCCGTTCGGCTTCGGTCTCTCTTATACTGATTTCGAGTTCAGCGGCGCATTCTGCGGCGAGAGCGACGGAAAGATAGTCGCCGCGGTGACGGTCAAAAACATCGGCAAAGTGCCCGGCAAAGAGGTCGTTCAGCTCTATTACAGCGCGCCGCAGGGCAAGCTCGGCAAGCCCGCAAAGGGGCTCGCCGCGTTCAAAAAGACGAAGCTTCTCTCCCCCGGTGAGTCAGAGGCAATCGCGCTGAGCTTTGATATCGGCGACATGGCGAGCTTCGACGATCTCGGCAAGATAAAGAAATCTGCGTTCGTGCTCGAAAAGGGCACATACTCGTTCTACCTCGGAAATTCCGTCAGAGCGACGGAAAAACTCAAATACGAGTTCGTTTTAAACGATGACATAATTATAAAAGAATCAAAGTCCCTTTGCAGACCAACAAAGCTCGAAAAGCGTCTGCTCTCGGACGGAAGCTTTGAAAGCCTCCCGACGGGCGAGCCTGTCCGCAGTCGCGGCACGCACACTTCTATCAAAGCAACCGCGCCCAAAGATACGATCATGTTTGACGAAGTCGGCGAAAATATAACGCTCGACGAATTTATAAAGCAGTTCACCGTTGACGAGCTTATCGACTTTGTCGGCGGGCATCAGAATCAGCCCGGAGTCTGCAACACAGGCGCGTTCGGCGGCATGAAACGCCTCGATGTGCCGCCCGTCCCGACTGCTGACGGGCCTGCAGGTCTGCGCCTCAACGCTTCAACGGGCGTGCCCACAACGGCATGGCCCTGTGCAACGCTTCTCGCGTGCACATGGAACACGGAGCTCATTGAAGAAGTCGGCGCAGCAGGCGGCGCGGAGTTGCGGGAAAACAATCTCGGCGTGTGGCTCGCGCCCGCGATGAACATCCACCGCAATCCCCTGTGCGGACGCAACTTCGAGTATTTCTCCGAGGATCCCCTCCTCGCCGGAAAGTGCTGCGCCGCCGATGTGCGCGGCATCCAGTCGCAGAAAATCGCCGCATCGGTAAAGCACTTTGCCTGCAACAACAGGGAGTCGAACCGCTTTGAATGCGATTCCAGAGTCTCCGAACGCGCGCTCAGGGAGATATATCTGCGCGGCTTCGAGATATGCGTCAAAGAGGCTGACCCGTGGACAATTATGTCCTCCTACAATCTCGTCAACGGCTGCCACACTTCGGTGAGCTACGAATTGCTCACGAGATGCTCCGCAACGAGTGGGGCTTCAAGGGCATGGTCACAACAGATTGGGGCGTCCACAGCAACCACTCCGACGAGGTTCTCGCCGGCAACGATGTCAAGATGGGCGACGGCGAGCCCGAGGAGTTGAAAGCCGCTTTTGAAAACGGCAAGATAACCCGCGCCGACCTCGAGACAAGCGTCAAGCGCATACTCGAGCTGACGATGAAGGTCGCGGAATAAATCAGATATAAAGCAAAGCAGTCGCCCGCGCGGCTGCTTTTGCATGTTTGGGCTATATTACGCCCGTTTTGTCTGCGGCTTTTTGGCAAAAATCGACATTGCAAAATATATTTTTCAATGATATACTTTAATTATTAACGCAGCGTTATTAATCGTTGATGGGGACCGCCATAAGCCTGTCCGCAAAAGCCGGGGATGCCTTTTTTTCCACCTTTTGTGCATCGTCTTTCCCCTGCGGTCGGATTATCTCCGTTTTGTGCACCCGCAGGCGGCATTTTGCAGGCAGAGCGGCGGATAAATAACGGAAAGAATTCCGTCTTTTGGTTATTTGATTGATAACGCTGCGTTATAAATATTTCAAGCGGTCGGCGATTTTTCGCCCGCCGTTATTTTTATTTTCTTGATGTTTTTCGCGCCGCAGAGTATAATTAATTTTATAAATATTTCTGTTGAGGTGCAAACGGTGAGGGACAAGCTCAGCGTATTAAAAGAATATTTCGGCCACGATTCTTTCCGCGAGGGGCAGGACAGAATAACGGACAGCCTGCTCGGCGGGCGCGATGTTCTCGGCATCATGCCCACGGGCGCCGGGAAGTCGATATGCTATCAGGTGCCCGCACTCATGTTTGACGGCATCACTATTGTCGTCTCCCCGCTCATCTCTCTGATGAAAGATCAAGTCAGCGCGCTCGTCCAGTCGGGCGTCGCCGCCGCATACATAAACAGCTCATTGACCCACGCGCAGTATCTGAAAGTGCTGCAAAACACGGAGAGCGGCAAATATAAAATAATTTATGTCGCACCGGAGCGGCTCTGCGCGCCCGCTTTTCTCGGAATATGCCGCAATCTCAATATATCCATGGTCGCGGTCGACGAGGCGCACTGCGTCTCGCAATGGGGTCAGGATTTTCGCCCGAGCTACCTGAAAATACCCGATTTTATCGACGCTCTTAACTCTCGTCCCGTTGTCGGCGCGTTTACCGCTACCGCCACGGGAGCCGTCAGAGATGATATAAAAACGCTGCTCAGGCTCGTCTCCCCGCTCGTTGTCACAACGGGCTTCGACAGGCCGAACCTGTTCTTTTCTGTCATGCAGCCGAAGAACAAATCGATCGAGCTGATGAAGCTGATAAAAGAGCGCAAGAATGAATCCGGCATAGTTTATTGCTCGACGCGCAAGGCGGTCGAGGAAGTGTGCGAACTGCTTCAAAAAAACGGATTCGCCGCTACCCGCTACCACGCGGGGCTTGATGAAAATGAACGCAGGCGCAATCAGGACGATTTTGTCTATGACCGCGCGACGATAATGGTCGCCACAAACGCATTCGGCATGGGAATCGACAAATCGAATGTCTCGTTCGTCATCCACTACAACATGCCGAAGAATATGGAGAGCTACTATCAGGAGGCGGGACGCGCCGGGCGCGACGGCAGGAGTGCGGACTGTATTCTGCTCTACAGCGCAAAGGATGTGCGGACGAATCAGTTCTTAATAAACAACTCCGAGCCGAACCCCGACCTCACCGAGGACGAGCAGGAAGAGGTCAGACGGCACGACAGAGAGCGGCTCAAGCAGATGACTTTTTACTGCACGACGCACAAGTGCCTGCGTAATTCATACTCGAATATTTCGGCGACAAGGGCCCCGAGCGGTGCGAAAAGTGCTCCAACTGCCTCTCGAATCACGAGAACACGGATATCACGGTTGACGCGCAGAAGATAATGTCATGCGTCGCACGGACGGGTCAGCGATACGGCAAAAAAGTAATTTGCGATGTCCTGCGCGGGAGCAAAAACGAGCGGCTGATATCCGCCGGGCTGAGCAGACAATCTACCTACGGCATAATGGCGGACTGCCCCGAAAAGCGGCTGCGTGACATCATCGACCACCTCTGCGAAAACGGATACATGACCGCACAGGGCGACGAATACCCGATACTCAAACTCGCGCCGAAGAGCCGCGGAGTTCTGACGGGTCAGGAGACGCTGCGCATGATGCTCGAGATACCGCAGAAAAAGAAAGCTGCCGCCGCAAAAGACGCTCCGCTCCCGCCGGCGGACGAAAAGCTCCTTGCCGCGCTCAAAGATCTGCGAAAAAGTCTCGCCATGCGCCAGAGCATACCGGCTTATGTCGTTTTCACCGACGCGACGCTCATCGATATGTGCCGCCTCAAACCGAAAACGCAGGAGGAATTCATGGAGGTCTCCGGAGTCGGTCAGGCAAAATCCCAGCGCTACGGAGAAGTTTTCCTCGCAGTCATTGCAGAATTTTCGGAATAAATTTAAAAAGCAGGTCACCGGATATCCGATGACCTGCTCTGTTTTTATGCCGTTCTGCGCTTGTTATATACGAACATTCCCACTCCCGCGCCGCAGATGAGGACATAGCCTATGACGCTCAGGACATCCGGCACATCGCCGAAGACGAAAAATCCGAGCGCCGCGGCGAAGAGCACCTGCGTGTAGTCATAGACCGAAATCTCCTTCGCCGGCGCGCAGATATACGCCCGAGTTATTCCTATCTGACCGACGCAGGCGAAAGTCCCCGCGAGGACGAGATAAATAAGCTGCATAGCGCTCATATGCTTGTAGCCCGCTATCATAAACGGCAGGCACAGCGCGCACGAAAACGCGGAGAACCAGAAGATTATCCGCTTGCTGTCCTCTTTTCTTGAGCCGAGGCGGCGCACGAAAGTATAGGCTATTCCCGCACCCGCTCCGCCGAGAAGCCCCGCGACGGCCGCGAGCACTTCGGGATTGTCAAACCCCGGCTTTATGATGCACATGCTGCCCGCGAACGCAACACACACACCCGCTATCTGAACTATGCTCGGGCGCTCTTTGAGCAGAATTACAGAGAATATTATCGCAAAAAACGGCGAGAGTTTGTTGAGCATATTCGCGTCCGACAGGTTGAGTTTACCTATCGCGTAGAAATTGCACAGCATGCCGAGAGTGCCGAAAAAGCAGCGTCCGAAAAGATCGGGGATATTCTTTTTCGCGGGCACGAATCCTGTTTTATCGTGCAGCATCATGATAAAAATAAAAATCAGCGCGATAAAATTCCTGAAAAACGCCTTCTGAAACGGTGGCAGGTCTCCCGCGAGCTTGACAAACATCGACATCAGCGAAAAGCCGAACGCCGCCAAAATTATATAGAAAACACCTTTTGTTTTTGAGCTGAGTTTTGTCATAGCTTCCGCCTTTTTGTTTGATAGCGCGGTGCGCTCCGAATATTATTATACCACCGATGTCAAAATATAAAAAATCCGGAACACCTAAGCATTCCGGACATATTATCAAAGCTTCACAGCAGGCTCTCGCCGCGCTCTTCGAGAAATTTCTTTACTTCGTCGAGCGTCGGTATCGACGCGGACGCGCCCGGCGCGAGACTGCGACAGCCGAAGCCGCCGAGGCAATTTTCAGCGCGCGTTCTGCGCCGAATCGCTCAAGCATGGCGAAGAAAAAGCCGAGAAAAGTGTCCCCCGCCGCTGTCGTGTCAACGACAGGCACGCTGAATATTTCGCCGTAAATGCCGTTTTTCGTGTAGGATACGCACGCGTCGCGGTACGCCATATCCGCCGCCGTCTCAGGGTCGCCGGGATTGATATAACCGAAATAATCGCCCCTTATCTGCGCACCTATCCACTCGCGGTAGAGGTTCTTATATTCTGCGGACGCGGGCGGCGTAAAGCCCTTGACGAAGTTGCAGAATGCCGCTCGCTCGGCGGTGCAGTAGCATTCTTCGGCTGCCTGTTGAGCCAGATATCCGCCACATTTTTCGAGGTAAAATTCCTGCCGTATTTTTCTATAAGCTCCTGATAAAGCACCATGTAGTTCGTATCGTCGTCCGCCGGGGCGCACTCGGAAATATCGGCATACATATTCTTGCCGAGCCAGCTCCCGACGCGCCCGAGCAGCTCATCGGACAGCTCGCTGCGTTTAATATATCTGTGCATCGGATAGTTTCCCGTCTCACGCAGGAGAATGCCGAGTTCTGGATTTCTCACGCCCTCGACGGGCTTTCCAAGGAAGCAGCCGCATATCCTGCCGTACCAAGCGCCGGCTATTTTATCGTGCAGGCGGGATTTGTCAACGCTGCGCTTTTCGTGGACTGTTCCCCTGCACATTTTTATCTCGTCGAGCTCGCTCGGCTCGTCAAATTCATAGTCCTTTTTGAGCGGAGTGCGGGACACTATATCAAACATGACATCCGCTATGCGCTCTTTATATTCACCGCCCGGAAGATGCGAAACAGCCTTGAAAAGCTCCTCGTATTCACCGATATCTATGCCCTCTTCGCGCGACTGCCTGAACTCAACAATCAGCTCCTCGGAATACAGCTCCCACGGGTGGAGCGACGGATAGTCGGGTCTGACGCCCGCCCTGCGTTTTTCGTCGCGGACGCGCTCGGTGCAGCCGGTCAGCAATTTATCGAGCGAAACATTGATTATCTGCGAGAGTATTATCAGATTGTCCACCGACGGCTTCGCGTGGTCGCTCTCCACTTCTGCACCTACTGGCTCGAAACAGAGCACTTCTGCGCAACATCGTCGCGGGTCAGCCCCGCCTTCTTTCTGAAATCATATATGCGGTTTCCGAGTGTCATTCGATCAACTCCTGTTTTTTCTTGATTAAATCAAATCGCGCCGACTTGTTCAATCTACCGCAGGTTGTTTTTTGCGCACCCGGGGGGTGAAGAAATCATTGATGGTGGTTATAAAGCAATAACTTTTTTACTCAAGAGATAGAGAATACGCAAAAACCTACGCGGGTAGGTTTTTTGATTTATAACCACTATATCGCCCTTATTTTTCAAAGAAAAACTTCTTTGCCGCTGCGGCGGCAGGGCCGATAAAGCTGTGCTTATCGTCGAGCGGGGAATGTCTGATGTACCCCCTGCCGAAGCCGGAATAATACTGCGCGCACGCTTCGCGAAAAGGTCAAATATATCGTTCTCAAACATATAGCCGAACGCCACGACGCTGTCCGGCGCAATGACCGTGGCGGCATTCGTGACCGCCTTTGCGAGGCTGTCCGCGCATCTTTCAAGCTCAACTTTAACTGCGCCGTCGCTCTTTGCAGATAAAAGTATCTGCTTTATGTCGATTTTTTTGCACGCGAATATTATATGGAATAATATACATAATCCGCAAAAATACTTGCGTTTTTCTGTTACAGATGGTATAATATATCTTGGAAAACACCAAAAGTATAATCTGCTTCATTCGATACCCCCCTACCCCGCGGGTTGTGCACCCCCAAAAACGGACGGAGGACCTTGCAATGACAGGCTACGGCAGGACGGATATTTTCCTCGGCGAGAGCGAGTGAATCGTTCTGCCCTTTTGTTGCAGCAACAGGTCTTTTTGCATAACAAAATAAACAGAACTATACCGGAGACAGGCTATTTTTGCGCTGTCCCCGGTTTTTTGCGTTTTAAAAGGGCGGTGATATATGGTCTGTAAAAGCTCATAGGTCAGACCGGCTTTTGCCGGAGTAAAAAAATCCTTCCGCAGAACAAAAGGAGGGAAAAACTAAAATACAAATCGGAGGAACAAAAAAATGAAAAAACGAATTTTAAGCATGCTGCTTTGCTGCCTCATGCTGTTCGGACTGGTTTTCACAGTCTCCGCAGATCCCGATCAGCCTGAAGTTGATCCCGTTGCACACGCAATCACCGTTACAACCGAAAACGGCACTGCATCCGCATCCGCAGAGGCAGCCGTTAAATACACCGAGATAACCCTCACCGCTGCTCCCAAGGAGGGCTTCCGCTTCAAGGAGTGGCAGGTCATAAAGGGCGGCATAGAGATAACGGACAACAAGTTTGTCATGCCCGACGAGGACGTTGAGGTTAAGGCAATCTTCGAGGCAATCCCCGAGGTAATCCCCGAGGAGCACAGCATCACGATAATCCCCGTTGGCAAGGGCAAGACCTATTCCGTTCCCAAGACCGCTGTTGCGGGCACGGAGATAACCCTTCATGCAGAGCCCGACAGCGGCTGGATCTTCTACGGTTGGGAAGAGGTCGTTGAAGAAGGCGTCGACAAGGTCACTATAGCGAGCGACAAGTTCATCATGCCCGACAGAGATGTTGTTATCAGAGTTATCTTCGTCAAGGAGAGCGCTATCAAAGTTACCACCGACGGCAACGGCACCGCTTCCGCCGACAAAGAAAAGGCTCTTAACGGCGAAGAGATAACCCTCACCGCTACCCCCAAGGAAGGCTATGCCTTCAAGGAGTGGCAGGTCATAAAGGGCAACGTAGAAATAAAGGACAACAAGTTCATCATGCCCGACGAGGATGTTGAAGTTAAGGCCATATTCGCCGCAGAGCACAAGATCGTTGTTCTGACTGATAAGAACGGCACCGCTTCCGCATCCGCAACCGATGCTATCGCAGGCACCGAGATAGTTCTCACCGCAAAGGGCAATGACGGCTACTACTTCAAGGAGTGGCAGGTCATCAGAGGCAATGTCGAGATAAAGGACAACAAGTTCGTTATGCCCGATGAGGATGTCACCGTTAAGGCTATCTTTGCGGAAATCAAGGACGCTCCGAACGATGACGACATGAACGTTAAGCGCGACATACATTTCGTATTGGTCAAGACTGACGGAAACGGCGTAGGCGTTGCATATCCGCCTTACTCCGAGGCAGGCACAAAGGTAACGGTCGTTGCCATTGCGAAGCCCGGCTACAAGTTCAAGGAGTGGAAGGTCGTCAAGGGCGGCGTTGAGTTAGAGAACAAGAGCATTGCCACCTTCGAAATGCCCGCAGAGAACGTTATACTCGAAGCCATATTCGAGTCCGACGGCACCGAGGCGACAAGCCCGATACACCCGACAAGCCCGGTACACCCGACAAGCCCGGCACGTCTGACAAGCCCGGCGCAACCGACGTACCCGACACAGGTGATACGACTAACGTATTCCTCTGGGCTGCAGCTCTGGTAATCGGCGGCGGTGCTGCGATAGGCACTGTTGTCAGCAAGAAAAAGAAGAGAGAAGAAAGCTAATCTTTCGGAACACTGAAAAGAGCGGTCGCTTCGGCGGCCGCTCGATTTTTATTTGGCGGCGGAAAAATACAAATTATTGCGCGAAAAATCCCGATGCAGTGCATAACCGCATCGGGATAAAGCATGTCAGAATTTCAATTTAAAGCATTGACGCTGCCTTTTAGGACGCATTACTCCCCTATCGGCTCCGACTTCCGGGTGTTCGCGCCGAAATAGATACCGGAACGGCCGAACCGATTGGAAATCACGGTTTCGTGCTTTTATTTCAGGTCTTTTACAAGTTTAATAATCTGAACGGAGAAGGTCACAGATAATTCTGCAAGTTTATTTTTCTTTTATATTCGTATCACCTGTTTATATAGACAGTATATCCTAAATCCGAATATTGTTCAATGACGCCGACGCTGTGCGCCCGATGATGTCGCTTGCGCTCCGAAATGTTGCTGTTCGCTTCGCTCACAGTGAAATAATTTGCTCTGCAAATTGTGAAATTTGAGCTTCGCATCAAGTGAATGTGAAACAAAGCCTCACCGCCGCAGCGCTTCACACGCCGCAGGCGTATTTCACATTTGTAAAGCAATATTTCACATCGAAGATATTTCACTCGTTCCAAAGGAACGAATTTCACTGAAAAAAGCATTTTGCAACCGCAAATGTTTTTTTTCATGGTGCACCTGACACTTTCAAATCCGAACCTAATGCCGACTTTTCAAGGTCGGCAAAGGTTATGGTTTCGGTTCCGTCTTTGAAGTTAAAGTTAATTACCATTCTGTCTTCAAATAAGAATACCGAATTTACAAAGTTATTTATCAAGCTTCTTCTGTGGTCGAGTTTCTTGGGGTTAAGCTTACGAAATTTGTAGAACCAATATAAAATCTCCTCACGGGACAATTTTGGCTGCGACATTTCCTCTTTCATAATCTTGATTGAAAGCTCGCTCTTTTCCGCTTCAAGTTCTTCCATTCGCTCCTTGGTGGTAGGTGTAATAATACCTTTTTCCATAGCGGTAATGAGATTGTTGATTGCAGTACCTCTGTAAATAATTGCTATTAGAAAATAAAAATTTTCTTTCTTTTGTTACTTTGACATTTTATGGTACCAATTGTCTTGTGCTTTTGCAGCAGTTACTTTTTCATCTTTATTGTCTATGCTGTTAATACTTGTAGCTTCATCTAATGCAAACATTAGTGAGTATTGACCATCAATTGTATCGAAAGAAATATATCCATCCTTAATTTTAATTGTATCAAGTTTGTATCCCATATCAGAGAAGGCTGATTTAATAATGGATAGTGCATTAGCAACATCTTCACTTATTTCAAGTATTTCACCGTTTCTTGAAGCGAAAGATAGCACAATGTCTTCTTTCGTATAGCCATCAATGCCAAGACAAATATAGTTATCGGTTGGGTTTTCTTCAATTATCGTTATCAAATATTTAATAACGATATTATAACTATCTATATTACTTTTTAAGCTACTATCCGCCATTTTTGTTTCATTTGAAGAATTGAAGAGTTGGGGCATATCAAACAAAGCTTTCATTTCTTCTTTATCTTGTGTTGATAGCGATTTGTCATTATAGAATTGTTCAATCAGAGCCTTGCTATTGCCGTCTAAAGTTTCGTTTTCTATAATACTGTTTTCATCTTCATATTGATTTTGTTCAAAAGAAATCGCTGTTATTGATGTTATTGATGTTATTGATATAATAATAACTAGCGATAAAGCGATTAAAAACTATGATTCTTTTCATTGCTTTTTCCTCCTTATATAGTACCTGAAAAACTGACATCAAAAGACATTTTTGACACAAAAGGTTTATATGCTCCATTACTAAGTCAAACTTAATTTGCGGAGTTTATATATTATTATTTAGTTTTTATGTTTATAAAAACAATCAAATCCTCGCCATTTTCAGAATGCTGTATCTTATCAACAATACAAACCCGTTTCCTATTTGGAAAACTTGGTTCGGATTTTTCTGGTTTGGTGCGGGCGACCGGACTTGAACCGGTACGGTGTCACCACCGAGGGATTTTAAGTCCCTTGCGTCTGCCGATTTCGCCACGCCCGCATATTAATAATGACCGCCGGAGCTTTTCCGGCGGTTATTATTATATTGTATTATCCGATGTTTGTCAACAAATTTGTGTTTTTCACGCTTCCATTCCGAACGGGTCGTCGTAGTGGTGCGCCTGTTCAAGCATCATGTCCTTGACCTTCATCAGGCGCGTTGTTGTGCTGCGCTCGTTTTCGTCGAGCTTCATCGAGATATACTTTATCGTCTCCTCATACTGAGGGATCATAACATGCTCAAGGGCGTTGACTCTGCGGCGCGTTTTTTCTATCTCGCCCGCGAGCAACTGGCACGATTTCTCGACCTCCGCAAGTCTCAGCATATCCGGCATTATCTCCGACAGCGCGCTGACCGCATTGTCAAGCTCCGCCGAGGTGAACGCCGTTCCGTATGAATAAATATCGTTCTTATCAGCAGTTTTATACTGAACATCGAAAACCGGGATCATAACACTCATCACATTTTTCTCCGAGCTTTCGAGGCTCATCTCCTGCGTGGGGAGCATCATCGCGACGCTCAGGCTCTTGTCGTTCATGGCGCTTCTCGCTATCTCCATGTTGACATTTGCCTGCTTTATCCCCTCTTCCACACGGATGCGAAGAGCCTTATTCTCTTTTACGAGATCGAGGAAGCGGCGCATGAGCTCATCGCGCTTGTCTTTGAGCAGCTTGTGTCCCCTGCGTGCAGTCGAGAGCTTGCGCTTGAGGTTCGTCAGCTCCATGCGCGTGGGATTCACGTTCATTACCGCCATTGTCTATCACTTCTTCCCATATGGATTCAGAACTTGCCGTAATACTTGTCGAGGAACTCGTCGCTGACTCGCTTGAGCTCGCTACGCGGGAGAATCGAGAGCAGCTTCCAGCCAATGTTGAGCGTCTCTTCGATGCTTCTGTCGGTGTCGAAGCCCTGCGAAACATATTCTTTCTCGAATTCATCCGCAAACTTTGCGTAGAGCTTATCCATATCCGTCAGCGCGTCTTCGCCGAGGACGACCATGAGCTCCTTGGCGTCTTTACCGCGCGCATACGCGGAGAACAGCTGATTCATCGTGTTCGAGTGGTCGGCTCTCGTCTTGCCCTCGCCGATGCCTTATCTTTGAGTCGGGACAGGGACGGCAGAACGTCGATAGGCGGGTTGATGCTCTTTCTGTAAAGCTCACGGCTGAGGATTATCTGACCCTCGGTGATATAGCCCGTGAGGTCGGGAATGGGATGGGTCTTGTCGTCCTCGGGCATGGTGAGAATGGGAATCATCGTTATGCTGCCGGGCTTGCCCTTCTGCCTGCCTGCACGCTCATATATAGACGCGAGGTCGGTGTACATATAGCCGGGATATCCGCGGCGTCCGGGGACTTCCTTTCGCGCCGCCGAGACTTCACGCAGAGCATCCGCGTAGTTCGTGATATCGGTCAATATAACAAGGACGTGCATTCCGCGGTCGAATGCGAGATATTCCGCGGCGGTCAGAGCCATCTTCGGCGTTGCGATACGCTCGATGGCGGGGTCGTTTGCGAGGTTCGAGAACATAACGGTTCTGTCGAGCGCGCCGGTACTTCTGAAGCTCTCGACGAAGTAGTTCGACTCCTCGAAGGTTATACCCATAGCCGCAAAGACAACGGCGAACTGCTCGTTGTCGCCGAGGACTTTTGCCTGGCGCGCTATCTGCGCCGCGAGGTTTGCGTGGGGCAGACCGGATGCCGAGAATATCGGCAGTTTCTGACCTCTGACAAGGGTATTCAGTCCGTCTATAGCGGAGATACCGGTCTGGATGAACTCCTGGGGATAGCTTCTGGCTGCCGGATTCATCGGCAGGCCGTTGACATCCATTCTCTTCTCGGGGATTATCTCGGGGCCGCCGTCTATGGGTCTGCCGAGTCCGTCAAAGACGCGGCCGAGCATATCGGGCGAAACGCCGAGTTCCATCTGTCTGCCGGAGAAACGCACCTTGCTGTTGGCGAGGTTGATTCCGGCGGAGTTTTCAAACAGCTGAACGAGCGCGTTCGTGCCGTCGATTTCGAGCACGCGGCAGCGGCGGGTCTCGCCGTTTGCCAGCTCTATCTCGCCGAGTTCGTTATACTTGACTCCCTCGACCTCGCGCACGAGCATAAGAGGTCCCGAAACCTCCTGAATAGTTCTGTATTCTTTAGCATCAGTATTCCTCCCTTGCGTCAACAACGGCTTTTATCTCGGAATCTATCGCCGCGCAGACTGTTTTATATGTGTCCTCAATGTCCTTTTCAGGGACATATTTGAAGCGTCCGATGCTCTCTCTCGAGGGTATCGAGACGAGTTTTTCAATATCCGCACCCTTTTTGAGCGCATCGAGAGAACCGTCATAGAAGCGCAGGACGAGCTTCATCATCAGGTACTGCTTGCGAAGAGACGAATATGTGTCAACCTCGTGGAAAGCGAGCTGATGCAGGAAGTCCTCGCGTATCGAGCGGCAGTCTCCATCTTGAGTCTGTCAGTCGGAGAGAGGGCGTCCATACCGACGAGCTTAACTATTTCATCGAGCGAAGCTTCATCTGAAAGCAGAGCCATGAGCCTTGCGCGAAGCGTGGTCCACTCCTCGGAGACATTATCGTTGAACCAGCTTCCGAGCGAGTCGGCATAGAGGGAATAGCTCGTCAGCCAGTTTATCGCCGGGAAGTGGCGCTTATATGCGAGCGCCGAGTCGAGTCCCCAGAAGACCTTTACTATTCTGAGTGTCGCCTGGGAGACGGGCTCCGAAATATCGCCGCCGGGAGCGAAACAGCGCCTATGACCGAGAGCGCGCCCTCGCGTCCGTCCGAGCCGAGGGAAATAACACGTCCCGCACGCTCATAGAACTGGGCAAGTCTGCTACCGAGATAAGCGGGATAGCCCTCTTCGCCGGGCATCTCTTCAAGTCTGCCGGACATCTCGCGCAGAGCCTCCGCCCAGCGGGAGGTCGAGTCCGCCATGAGGGCGACGGAATAGCCCATGTCTCTGAAATATTCCGCTATCGTGATGCCCGTGTATATCGACGCTTCACGCGCGGCGACGGGCATATCCGAAGTGTTTGCTATAAGCACGGTGCGCTCCATGAGTGACTTGCCCGTATGCGGATCGATAAGCTCGGGGAACTCGTTCAGAACATCTGTCATCTCGTTGCCACGCTCGCCGCAGCCGATGTAAACGACTATATCCGCCTCAGCCCACTTTGCAAGCTGATGCTGGGTGACGGTCTTGCCGCTTCCGAACGGGCCGGGTATCGCCGCAACGCCGCCCTTAGCTATCGGGAACAGCGTATCAACGACGCGCTGACCGGTGACGAGCGGAACATTCGGCGCAAGCTTCTTTTCAAACGGTCTGCCGCGGCGCACGGGCCATTTCTGCATGAGCGTTACGGGCAGCTCCTCGCCGTTCGCGGTCTCTATCGAACCTATCTGCTCGGTTACGGTGTAATCGCCCTCAGCTATAGATTTGACAGTACCGACAACGCCGGGCTTCACCATTATTCTGTGTTCGACTATCTCGGTCTCCTGCACGGTGCCGAGGATATCGCCGCCGACGACCTTGTCGCCCGCTTTCACTTTCGGCACAAAATGCCACTTCTTCTCCCTGTCGAGAGCGGGCACCTCACGCCTCTGACGAGGCTGTTGCCGACGAGCTCGCGTATCTTTTCGAGCGGGCGCTGAATGCCGTCGAAAATGCCCTCGATAAGTCCGGGGCCGAGCTCGACGCTCAGCGGCTCGCCCGTTGACTCGACGGGTTCGCCCGTGCCGAGTCCGGAGGTCTCCTCATAGACCTGAATGGAGGCTCTGTCGCCGTGCATCTCTATTATCTCGCCGATAAGCTTGCTGTCGCTGACGCGCACGACGTCGAACATGTTCGCCTCGCGCATGCCAGTTGCAACAACGAGCGGACCGGCTATTTTTGAAATCTTTCCTGTAGTCATATCTGTTATCACGCCTTTCGGTTGAGCGTCATTATTTGTCCAGTATGTCCGAGCCGACCGCCTTTTGGACGGATCTGCTGACATTCTTCATACCCATGCCCGTGTTTCCCTTGACTCCGGGAATGGGCACTATTGCGGGCAGAGGTCTTGTACGGTAGCGTTCGAGCTCGTTTTCGAGTCCTGAGGCAAGAGCTCGGTGATGAATATCACCGCATACCCGCTCTCCGCCATTTTATGGAGCATCGGCGCCGCCTCGGCGGGGTCGTCGACGGGGAAGATGTGCATTCCGAGGGACGCAAAGCCGAAGATGCTGTCTCTGTCGCCCATAACGGCTATCTTATGCATAGACTTCCCTCACTCTCGCTCTTATTGTCTCTGCGGAAAAGCCGTTGAGCTTCGCCGAGAGTATAACTCTGACATTTTTCGTCTCCGTCTCGACGGCGTTATAATAAGCCGCAAGCGGGTCCGGGCCGAACGCCGTATATTTGGCTTCGGTCATCTGCTGCGCCGAGAGCTCGTCGCACTTCTTTTCAAAAGCCGTAAGTCCCTCTTTGAGGCTGTCCGCAAGGAGCTCAGTTCAGTGTTCGCGAGCATATCCGCAACTGCGTCAACGCCCTCGAACGCTGCGTGGATCAGCTCGTCTGAATTAAGGCTTTCGCACGGGCACAGCGCATTTTTGATATATTGAGCCGTTCTGCCTGCCGAAGCGCAGCGCAGCGCCGTCTTTATATCGGCGGCAGCGCACGAGAGCTCAACTTCTTTCATCAAAAGAGTGCTTCCGCTCTTTTCGGCGAACTGCTTTCTTGTTTTCAGCGCCGCCGTGTCTATCGCGGTGTCCGCAAGTCTGCCGCTCTCGAGCTTGACTATCGCGTCATAAGCCGCCTGCGCGCAGTCTCTCATGCACTCGGGCAGGGAGTCGAGCTCGTTTCGCTCGACGCACCCGATTATCTCCGCCGGATCCCACACGCTCGGTTTTACAACATAGTCGGACGGGTCGAGGTCGGAGAACTTCGCCTTGAGCGCCGCTTTGAGATTGAAGAAATCGTTGTTTATCACGAGCGCATCGAGAAGTGAAGCGTCCGGCGCGCTCTCTTTGAGCAGCTGCCACGCGGCGTTCACATGCTCTTCGAGCATCGGCGCATAGTCGTGACCGACGCCGTCGGTATGCCAGCTTGTCGCCGAGCATCTCAGCGCCGCCTCATAGCTCTCAGCTGATATCAGCTGTTCACTCTCGGCGGGAGTGAGCAGATTCACTTCGTTCGCTCTGATTCGCGCTACGGCGTAGGCATATTCATTTTCATGCATATTTTTCACCGCCGTTTAAAATATCACGCCGCAGACTTTTTCGCGGATGGTGTCCTTCTGCTCGTTTATGAGCGCTCTGAAGGTGCAGTTTATTTCGATATCGCCGTAGACGAGGATAAACCCGTTTTCGATATCCGCACCCTGCGCCGCAAGCTTCACCGAACCGTCTTTCAATTCGGCATTTATTCTTTCAATAAAGCCCGACGGCACGCGGTCAAGGTCGGCTTTCGAGAGCCTCAGCTCCCCCTCGCCCTTGCAGGCGTTTCTGACGGCGAGCTTTTCGAGCGCCGCGAAATAATCGTCCGCGCCCATATTGCACATTGCGTCATAAGCCGCCTCTATCGCCGCATCGACCGCCTCGACTTCGCCGAGAGCTCGGCTCTGCGGGCAATGCCGCTTATATTCGCTTCGGACATATTTAATATCGACTGTGCCTTTTTCTCAGCGTCCGCTATAATATCGGAATAAGCCTTTTCGGCGCGCGCGTTTGCGTCCTCCGCGATATCCTGCGCCTTTTTCTGCGCCTGATCCGCAATCTCGCGGCAGCTCGCCAGAGAATCGGCATTTATTTTTTCAATTATTCTGTCAAGTCCGCTCATCATTTCATCCCTTTCGCCGGCGCATACGCGCCGTTTTTCGGTCATCAGATATTGAGTCCGCTGATGCTGAAGATCGAAGGATCGAGACGAGCAAGGCGATAACGGCGTAGGTCTCGACCATTGCGCCATGGTTATAGCCTTACCGTTCTGGTCGGGCTTCTTGGCTATTATGCTGACGCCTGCCGCCGCAGTCTTGCCCTGAGCTATTGCGGAGAAATAACCGACTATCGCAATGGGCATGCAGGCCGCAAACATCATAAGACCCTTTTCTATCGAGAGAGGCTCGAAGCCGCTGCCGATAACGCCCATTCTGTTGAGCGCAAGGAAAGCTGTAAGGAAGCCGTAGAGTCCCTGAGTACCGGGGAGGATCTGAAGGATAAGCACTTTACCGAACTTCGTGGGGTCTTCTGTGATAACGCCCGCTCCGGCCTGACCGACGAGGCCGACACCCTTTGCGGAGCCCATACCGGAGAGGATAGCCGCAAGAGCGGCGCCGAGGACGGCTATTGATGTTCCGAGACTTGAAAAAATAGACATTATTGTATTTCCTCCTTGAATCTGAAATGTTTTGTATCTGCTTTTAAGGGGGTGAAGGAGCGCCCTCCGCCCTCATAAAATTTTGAGAAGAATTCAACATACTGAAGCCTGTTCGTGTGGACATATGTGCCGATAAGATTTATCGCGATGTTCGCCGTATGTCCGAGCAGGAATACTATAATAAACAATATCAGCTTTGCGACTTTGTTGCCGGGCATCGTGCCGAGCAGGTTAATAACCGTCGCTATAACGCCGGTCGAAAGTCCGAGCGCCAGAAGGCGCGAATAGGAGAGGATATCTCCGAGATATCCGGACGCCGTGTTATACAGCCCGTAAAGTCCGCCGCCGAGCTTGCCGATAATATTCTTGGCGCTCCGCCCGCTCGTCAGAACGGTCAGCACCGCGCCGACAAGGGCGACATATTTGCCTATTGCCGTCAGCGTCTGCGGCACATCGATTATGATTCCTGCGCCCAGCGGTGCGATACCTGCGACGAGCAGATAGACGGGAACGACATCACAGAATGCGTCAAACTTCTTGCCGTCCTTCCAGAGCATATAGAACCTGACCGCAAGACCTGCGAACAGGTGGATTATACCGAACAGGAACGAATAGAGCAGCAGCTTCATCGGGTCGTTGACCGGCTCAAACCAGACCGCCGTCGACGCTATCTCCTTGCCGAAGAATTCGCGCGCTATGACCTGCGGCGCGTCGCCGAACCAGCTGCCGAACATCGTGCCCCAGAACACGGTCGAGATTCCGCAATAGAGGAACATATTGACCGTCTTTTTCATCCTGGGCTCGAGCTTGAGCTTCGCCTTGGCTATGAGCATGGCGATGACCATTATCACGCCGTAGCCCGCGTCCGAGAGCATGATGCCGAAGAAGACATAGTAGAAGAACGCCATAACGGGGTTCGGGTCGACATCGTCGCGGTTTGGCATCGAATACATTTCGGTTATCGGCTCGACGGGCGCGACAAAGGCGTTGTTTTCGAGCAGCACCGGCACATCGGCATCTGCGTCCGGGTCGGTAATTTCGATAGCGACCGTGTATTTCTTTTCGAGCGCGTCAATAACTTTTGCAGCCCGCTTCTCGGGGATATATCCCGTGAGGACGAAGATGCGGTTCGTCATGGCTATGCGCTCAAGAGCCGCGTATTTTTCTTTCTTTATCGTGAAATAATCAATGACGAAGCTGATATCGTCGTAGCAGCCCGCAAGCTTCACTATTTCGGCTCGCGCCGTTTCGGAATCTTTTTCGTTCTGCTCGATCTGCTTTTGAAGCCGCTCATATCTCACGCGCGGCGGATGCTTCGTCGGGTCGGACGGATAAGCGAAATTGAGCGTTCTCAGCGCTTCGAATATCTCTTTTTCGCATTCCCTGTGGCATATAACAACGGCGCAAGTGCGCTCGCTGTTAGCGAGATTATCTGCGCATCGACTTCGCCTATCTCCGGCGCTGCCGCCGCTATCGCTTCGAGAAGCGACTGCGCGTCATACTGCACCGGGGAATGATCCGATAAACATCGCAGACGAATCCGTGCCCTTGCATTTCATCGGGATATCGAGGCTCAGCCACGGTTCGAGCGCGTCCATCGCGGTGCGGCAGCGGACATTGTCCGCCGCATATTCGCGCATATCCGCTTCGAGCGAGTTTATCCTGTAGCACTCGCGGAGTATTTCATCCGCCTCATCGGCTTTTTTAAGATACTCCGAAACCTCGAGCTCCTTTCTGCCGCCGAACGACGACATGAGGCTCTGTATCAGTCCCTTTTTCTGCGGAGCATATTTGTCGAGCGTTTTCTGCGCGCTCTCCGCCGCCGCGAGGTACCGTTCAAAGGTCGAAACGGTGACGCCCGTTGACAGCTTGCAGAGCGATTCGCTCTCTTCGCAGTCGGTCAGCTCGACAGTACCCATACGCTGAAGGCAGTCGATTATCTCCTTGCTCTGTTCAAGCGGAGCGAGCAGCTCGATGCACTTCATTTTAAGCTTTGCCAACCTGACACCTCCTGACTTTTCTGTAATTTCTGAGCCGTTTCATCAGATCACCGTCTCCATAACCACTCTGATTGCCTCGGCTCTGTGCGCTTCGGCAGCCGCAAGCACTTCGCGCTTGCGCTCCCCTGCCGCCTTTTCGGCTTTCTCCTCGTTTGCACGCGCCTGTTCGCGCGCACCCGCGATGATTTCTTCCGCTTTCTTTGCGGCCTCAGCCTTCTTTCTTGCAACTGCGCCCTCGCCCGCTTCGACCGCCGCGTCGACGGTTTTCTGCGCCTGTTCGTGCGCCGCTTTCTGCGCCTCTTTGTCCGAATTTTCGGCATCGAGCACCTTTGAAAGCATCTCGGACGCCATAGAAACACGCTCCTTTCATCGGCGAACATATATAAAAATATTTTCCGCCGCATTTTCTGTTATTTTACCACAAAATTATGACCGAAAAATGAACAGAAAGCACAAATATTTTATCTATAATGCTTATATCTATATGTCCGCATCTTACCGGATATTTTATCACACTGCAAAGCGCGATTAAATACCCAACATTCGCCCGCTGTCGCAAAGTTGCACATTCGGGCGCATTTGTCCAAAAGGTTGTAAACTCGGGGCGCATTTGGTATAATGAGACATACCCAAAACGGAGGAAAAAGATATGACGGAAAAACTCTCGCATTCGATCTTGAAACATTTATGTCTA
>ENA-OQCP01000030-OQCP01000030.1-human-gut-metagenome-genome-assembly--contig:-NODE-30-length-52406-cov-3.563190_pt1 | contig 52406 bp, 52 predicted proteins | sample MGYA00242760_ERZ504583 | MGnify/ENA primary metagenome ERZ504583 (study PRJEB26092, sample SAMD00036308) | human gut metagenome | host: Homo sapiens | study: EMG produced TPA metagenomics assembly of...
TAAGTTGGTGTTGATGACGCTGAGGGTCCACCTGTTCCCATACCGAACACAGAAGTTAAGCTCAGTGGTGCCGAAAATACTTGGCTGGTGAGGCCGGAAAAATAGGGAGATGCCAACATATAAAGTGTCCACCCAGTAGGTGGGCGTTTTTTTTATACTTTTTTACAGGGCGAAGGTTTCTGATACGAATTGCTATATCGTATCGGATAATATGTGCAATAGTAAAATTCGCCGTTGGCGAGTGAAATTTGACTTTGTCAAGTGAAATCGACCTGCGGTCGATGATGGTTGAGAAGATAGTTTTACTATACAAACAATTACAATGCCATATACACTAATTGGAGTATCTATATGTTTAATATAACCGAACTTTTAAAAAACGAAATATCTGTATGGGAACGACTGAAAAATTGCGGAAAGCCTGTTGTGCTTTACGGAATGGGTGACGGTGCGGACAAGGTTCTTCCGCATTTGACCGATACGGATTCAAAGCGTCTGCCGTTATTGCAAGTGATGATTTTGTGCGTGGGCAGAAATTCCACGATTTCACGGTGAAGAAGCTTTCCGATGTTGAAACCGAATTCGGCGACATTATAATCGCCCTCTGCTTTGCAAGCCAGCTTCCCGATGTTATGGAACACATAACGAGAATTTCCGAAAAGCACGAAACTCTTGTCCCCTCCGTTCCTGTTTTTGGAAACAAACTTTTTGACAATGATTTTATTATCGAAAATAAAGAACAAATTGAAAGTGCATACAGTCTGCTTGCCGATGACCTTTCAAAAAAGGTTTACGAAAACATTCTGAAATTCTACTACACAGGCAGAATTGACCTCCTCCCCCCTGTCACAACCGACAAGGACGAGGCTTTCGGCAATATTCTGAATCTCGGTGAAAACGAAAGCTATGTTGACCTCGGCGCATACAACGGCGACACGATTGACGAATTTCTGCACTACACAAACGGCAATTACAAGCGTATAATCGCATTTGAACCTAACGCAAAGAATTTTGAAAAGCTGAAACTTCATTGCAAGGGCATGGCGAATGTGTCGCTTTGGCAACTCGGCTCATACAGTAAAAACACGGAGCTTATATTCAACAACAAGGCCGGTCGCAACAGCGCAATTGCCGACAAGGGCGTTGCAACAAAGGTTGCGACAGTCGATACAATTCTCTGCGGAATGGCAGCAGGCTACATTAAAGCCGATGTTGAGGGGGCGGATATGGAAACCCTCATCGGTATGCAGAAAACAATGGGAAACTGCAAACCAAAGCTGAATTTTTCGGCATACCACAGGTTGAGGATATTTTCCGCCTTGCACTATACATTCACAGCGTGAATCCCGACTACAAAATTTTTCTCCGTCACCACCCATATATTCCGGCATGGGATACGAATTTATATTGTATATAATTTGCCGACGGCAAGTCGCCGTATGGGTTTTATACAAAACAAAAATGCATCAGACCTTTTCGGGATCTGATGCATTTTTTAATAATTTCAGTTATGTCTTTTTATTCGCTTACGAACAAGTGACGAACACCGCTAAATTATAATCAATGATTATTTATTAGATACTTTAAGTGCTCCTGTTGTCTTGTCGAAGCTGAATGTATATGTACCGCCTGATGCGATAAGTGTTACATTAGCTGAGTAGAGCTCTTGAGTGTCTTTGCACCGCTGTCAACAATCTTTGAACCGATTGTGTATGCTGTACCGTAGTTATAAATCTTGAATGAGTATGTACCCTCACTAAGCTTTACTGTACCCTTTGCAACATTGCTTTCGCCGCCCTTGTCATCAAGTACGAGGTTGATGTCGCCAGATACATGAACATCATCAGCTTTCTCATCCTTTGCAGGAACATAACCTACAACGAGTTTCTTTGTTTTTGTGTTGAGTGTGAATGTGTATGTACCGCCTGTTGCGTTGAGTGTGAGGTAGCTTGAATACTTGCTGTTGAGTGAAAGTGAATTTCCGTTTGTTGTGTTGTTGATTACCTTGTTGTAACCGTAAACCACATCACCTGAAGAAAGCTTGAACTTGTATGTACCTGCTGCAAGATATGTTGAACCAACTGCGATAGTCCTGCCTTTTACAGGTGAAAGAATTGTGTTGAGGTCGCCGATGAGGTAATCATTCGGAAGGTTATTGTCATACTTAACAACGAGTGTGTTTGTCTTTGTGTTAACCTGGAATGTGTATGTACCGCCTGTTGCAACGAGTGTTGCGCTACTGTTGAACTTCTTGTTGAATGTAAGACCCTTTGTTGTGTCTGTAAATGTCTTAGAGTAACCGAGAAGTGTGCCGTAGTTGTCAAGCTTGAATGTGTATGTGCCCTTCTGAAGAGCGATTTTTCCGCTTACTTTATCTGTACCGATTGATGTAAGCTTGAGCTTGATGTTGTCACCGTATACATAGTAGCCGTCTGTAGGAACATCCGAAGGAGCAACTGTTGTAGGCTGTGTTGCCGGCTGTGTTGCTGTTGTGGGCTGTGTTACAGTTGTAGGCTGTGTTGCTGTTGTAGGCTGAGGAGCTGTTGTTGGCTCTTCGTCCTGAACGAGAACTGCCTTTGCAGTAAATGCAGCACCTGCTACTTTGTTAGCACTATTGTCAATATAATCGATGTCCTTCTTTTCACTTTCGAAGAGCTCCTTATATGTATCAGCCTCTGTACCTGTAAGATAATCAACATTGAGATTTACTGTTGTGTCACCGCTGCCTACAACATCAAATGTAAATGTGCAATAAACATTCTCTGACTTGAAGTTGAAAAGATCAAGGCTTGAGCAGGTGAAGAGAACCTTATTTGTAAGGCTTGGATTCCAAACGATGCTTCTCTGGAATACAGGGAAAACCTTTTCCCTTGTATTTGTTGATGCAAGCTTGAGAACCTTGCTGTCGTATGTAAGACTGCTCTGTGCATTAACGATCATGTGATCTGCCTTGAGAAGGTAAGTAACAACAACCTGCTTTGTCTGTGCATTGTAATCATACGAAACAGGATCTGCCACATTTGATGTAACATTGATCTTGTTGCCTGCACTTGTTTCTTCGCTTGTTTCGGCAGCACTTGCTGAGAAAGGCAGAGCTGTGAACATGCACAGCACCATCATTACCGCAAGAACCACAGAAAGCTTTTTCTGAATTTTTTTCATACTTGCTGCTCCTTTAATAAAATAAAATTACCGTTCGCCACAGTTTTGTGGCAATACTTCTAAGCTTCGGAAACTTTAACAGTACAAAATTTCCGAGGACATTTAGATTATAGCACATTTAAGTTGTTCGGGCAATGAATCTGTTATTCTTTTAACGGAAATGTTTTAGCTAAAAATCTGTGCAAAATAACGGTGAAATTGTTGCATTGTACAAATTTTCGTGCTTATTATTGTGTATATTGCCTTTTTATCGACAGTTTTTACATATATTGACAATTACAATATAAGAAATTTCAGTGTTTTACGCCTGTTCATTTCATATAAAAAACAAAAGCCCGAATTCGAGAAATATCGGATTCGGGCTTGCTTATTATCAGAATTTATCAGAATGATTTAAAAAGCTCAATTGCTTTTGCGGGATCTGCGGCTCTGAAAACAGCCGTTCCCGCAACGCACACATCAACGCCTGCCTCTGACGCCTGCTCAATGGTATCTCTGCCGATTCCGCCGTCAGCCTCAATAAGGATATTGTTCAGACCTCTGCGTTGGCATTCCCTCTTGATTTCCTTAACCTTCGGCATCATCTCGGGCATAAAGCTCTGTCCGCCAAAGCCCGGTTCAACCGTCATAACGAGTACAAGGTCAAGCTTTTCAAGATACGGAAATACTGTCCAAGCAGGAGTGTTTGGCTTTAGAACCAGTCCGGGTTTGATTCCTCTTGACTTGATTTTTGCAATTGTATCATCAATGTCAGAGTCGCATTCAACATGGAAGGTAATGATATCCGCACCTGCATCGGCAAAATCGTCAATATATTTAAGCGGATCGCTTATCATAAGGTGAACATCAAACGGGCGGTTTGAGAACTTCCTTACCGCCTTGATTACGGGAGCGCCAAAGGTTATGTTCGGAACAAAGTGACCGTCCATAACATCAAGATGCATCCAATCGGCACCCGCCAGATCCATTCTTTCAATTTCTTCACCCATTTTTGAAAAGTCACAAGACAAAAGTGACGGAGCTATTTTCATATTTTACATCCTTTCCTACGGTTTTTGGACAGCCGGAGCAAAAACAGCGGCGGCGCCCCAGAACAACGCATAAATCAATACTTCAAGCGAACCCATAACCTGCACGCCTGCATAAAGCGAAAGTGTTGACGCAACGAGCAATCCGAAAATTACGGCAATCAGCTGAATTATGATTGAAAGCGAAATATTGTGCTTGATTTTTACGCAACCCGTAACTGCACGGGCAAGCGATGCGGCTTTGCCGTTTGTAATGAGATATGAACGGGAGGTTTCCTCAACCGTATCCTCAGCTCCTTGAGAACATTTCCGAGTCCTGTCGGAAGCACCTTGATACTGCGGTAGAACAAATCGTAGAGTTTTGCAACAAGGTCATTTGTAACATTATAATCGGTTGTTCTGATGAGGAAGCTTATACCGTTGGTTTCGGCTCTCTGCATTTCAGCCTTGAGCTGAGCATCGGGAGTGTATCTTGTAACAAACATTGCAACAAGTCTGCCTGCTCTTGACAGATATGTGACCTGTCTGCCCTGAGAAGTATATTTCTCCTCATATTCCATATTCGGAACTTCCACGCTGTACTTTTCCATAAGCGTGCGTGAACCCACAAGGATTCTTTCGCTCTTAATCCATCCCACAAGTCCGATTTCATCCTCATAAAGAACGCTTTCAACCTCGGGAAGTGTTTCCTCGGTTTCTGCAACTACCGAATCAAAAGCATTTGCAATCGGATTCTGAGCCTCTTTAAGAATTGCAATTCCGCAGAGAAGAGATTCGTCAATGCTGTAATCCTCAAAGGTTTTGATGCCCTCAAGCGAGATTGACTCGGCAGGGAACAATTCATTTGCATCTATCATTATAGCCGTACTGTCGCAGAACTGCTTTACCGACGGATAACCCGAAAGCATTGAGCCGTAGGAGAGCAGAGTTTTGCAGAGCTTTCTCACGGGGGCATTAACAGAAAGAAGTGTTGCCACAGGCACAGACACCGCCGTAATAAGTGCAAATGCATTCAAAGCGTCTGCAAATGACAGCTTAACAACACCGTACATTACCGCAATGATTATTGATGCAATTGTTGTTATCGGGGCAAGCTTTGACGCCAAATCTCGCTCGGATCAGGTGCATAAGATATTTTGAGAAAGTTTGACGGAAATTCGGTCTTATGCTGATAGGCAATTATCGGACGGTCGGCGGCAGTACCGCTCATCATCTGCATTGCAACAGACTCGTTGTTGTAAATTTTTGACGCATATTTCTGTCCCTTTGACGAAACAAACTTAAAATTGTCCTTTACACGAAGAACCATATAAAGCTTTCCCACATTATTTGCAAAGAACGCAAGCATAGGAATTACCGTGTAGTAGTTCACATGAAATCCGTTCAGATCGCCAAGGCAGAAGAACGAAACAATTATCTGAATCATTCCTGCCGCACCTGCAACGGCAACGGCTGTATCGGAATTACCTTTGATATGCACAAGCGGTGAAAGTCCGCTGAGCATTGCCACACGGTTCAGCACAAGCGATGCCGCCATAAGAACAAACAGCAAAATTGCGTATGCCGCCGGTGCAAAAGGAACTGCCGAACATATTGCACTCGGAAAAATTCTTGTAACGATTGTGAGAATAACCACAACTGCGGCAATTATTCCCGACAACAGACTTCTCATAAAGAGCTTTCTTATATTATGATTCAGCTCATAGAGAATACTTTTTTCGTCCTCCTCGCCTGTATAATCCTCAACAGGCTTAGAATTTTCCTCTTTTACGGTATCGTTATCATCGGATTCATCCTTTGAAAAGATTCCGACAAGGGCAGAAATAACCTTTTCGCCTATAGGGCGGTTATCCTTATGCTTTTCCTCGGTCGGAGCGATTTCCTCATCAACGATTGTCGGCTCGGGACGAAGCACATGAGCGATTACCGAAGGATTCTTTGAACGCACATACTCCTCATACTCGTTCGCTACAACCTCGGAAAATCTGCCTGCCTTGACATTGATAATATTTCTCGGTTCATCGGGACGATACACGGGAACTTTTGCAACCACCTTGCGAGGCGGTTTTTCGGTATTCGGAAACTGATGAACGGGAGTCTGCGAAGCCTCTTTCTTTTCTTTGGTTTCGGTCTTTTCCTTTGGCTTATCCTCGGGAATGTCGATATCTATGGTATGGTAGCTTTTAATTTCAGCCTCGTCACGAAACTGGTCAACCTCTCCGAGCACTTCGCCCGAAAATTCTGTATTTTCATCATACTCAGGTGTGAGGGTGACTATCTTATTTTCTTCCTCGGCGGCTTTTTTCTTTGCTCCTCATACTCACGCTTGGCTTTTTCGGCTCTTTCAGCAGCCTTTTTTTCAGCCTCTGCTTTAAGCTGTTCGGGAGTTACAAGGTCATCGTCATTTCCGTCCATTATAAGCTCTGCCTGCATTGTGGCGGCAGTTTTATCCCCGACTATTGAGTTTGAAGTATCAGGTTCGGATTCATCAAGCGGATTTGTATTTTTTAACCTCGGCTTTTTGTCGGCATTGCTGAAAATCTCTTCAATCTTCGGCTTTGCACGGTATTTCTGTGCCGTCTGCTCCATTCGCTCCTGATCGGCAAGATAGTGGGTTTCTTCGAGTATGCTCTCGATTTCAAGCTCTTTAAGCCTGTCCTTGTCCATATCAGCCAAAGCATTCACTCCTTTTTATTTACTCTCGGGCAGATAGTTAGATTTATCGGAAACTATGCCGCCCGAGCGGTACTCTCTGTTTTTACAGTCTTTGACATTTAAACACACAACTTTGATAACATCAAATGATTTTATTTAAACATAATATTTCATCAATGCGGGCGGATGATATCCTCCCGTCTGAAATATAGTCGCAATGCGTTGTGCATAAATGCACTGCCTTTTGCTCGTTATTTCAGACAGCGCTTTGCTCCCTTTTTCCGCCACCGGCGGCGGTCGCAAGGCTACCCCTACATACTTTCATAAATTTTCCATTTTCCATTTTACATTTTCAATTTTCAATTTGACATCAGCGGTTTTTCATCGCTTTGTACATCAAAATTCCTGCGGCAACCGACGCATTAAGGGAATTTATCTGACCTTTCATGGGCAATGACGCTATTACATCGCACTTTTCACGGACAAGTCTTGAAATGCCCTTACCTTCGTTGCCGATAACAATTGCACACGCACCAGAAAAATCACACTCGTCATAATCCGTGCCGTCCATGTCTGCGCCGTAAACCCACACGCCTTTTTCTTTAAGCTCATCAAGTGTAACTGCAATATTGGTCACCCTTGCAACACGCATATATTCAATTGCGCCTGCAGACGCTTTGGCAACCGTGTAGCTTAAACCGGCACTTCTGCGTTTCGGAATAATAATTCCGTGAACTCCGGCACATTCTGCGGTTCTGATTATTGCGCCTAGATTATGCGGATCTTCAACCTCATCAAGCACAACAACAAACGGAGCTTCGCCCTTGCTTTCGGCATATTCGAGGATATCGTCAACCGTTGAATAATCCTTTGCCGCCGCAAATGCGACAATTCCTGATGAGTTGCACCGCCGCTCACATAATCAAGCTTTGTGCGGTCAACCTCCTTAACGGGAATTTTCTTGTCACGGGCTTTTGCGAGGATTCCCACAATCGCACCGCTCTTTTCACCCTTTGCAACAAGAATTTTGTCAATCGGGCGGTTACTGCGAACAGCCTCGCTTACAGGATTTCGCCCTGCAATCACATCAGGCTTTTGTTCTGTATTTTCAAATCTTTCGTTTTTCATCATAATCAGCCTTATTCGGTTTCCTTTTTATTTTTTGTGTCTGCATGGGACACACCACTTCATTTTGCTATCTATTATAACATAACAATTCAAATTATTAAATACTTTTAAGCCATTTGTTTTAAAAACTCAAACTCTGTACAATGTATCAAGAGCAATCGCTCCGGAGTCGATGTATTCGGGAATTATGCCGTACATTCCCGTTTGTATGTCCTCAAAAAGTATCATATGCGGTGGAAACACGGTGAAGCTGCAGTACACGGCAATCAAAAGCAGCATCATAAACACGCAGGGCAAAAAAAGCTGTTCGATTTTTCTTTCGCCGTATTCAAGCCTTGCGCTGAGTGCAAACGCAGAAAAACACACGGCAATTGCACAAATGAACTTGGCAGACCTGCACTTTCAACACCGAGTGCATAGATTAGCAGATATGACGCAAGACAGAATATTCCGACAAACCACAGCGAAATTATTCTTGACACGGCAAAGCGATGGAAGCCCGAGCGTTTTCCGATTGCCTCAACAAGACTCCACACAAGGTAGGAAAGCATGACAACCTTGGTCTGCTCCCACATACTGCCGTTTACAGCACCGAAAAATATGCCGAGCAACGCACCGTTTGTCAGCGAATAAAGATTTTTGAACACAATTACCATCAGCGGAACAATGACAAGCCCCCAAAGTCTTATTTTCACGGTTTCCTTTTTCATAAAACACACCTCGCCGATGTATTTTATGAGCAGAGATTGTCATATATTACCTTGCCACAATTTGAATCGCAGAAAAAAATGTTTTTTTGAATCACGAATTTGCGATTTATTTTTCTAAATTTGCACTTATACATTCTGTATAACTCAACATTTTAAACATCAATGTGGAAAACTATGTTGAAAGTGTTGAAAGTGATGTTAAAAAATCCCGATACTACACGAAGTTTACAAAGTTGTAACTTTTAACATTAAAAAAATAGGTTTTCCACATTTTTGGATACAGGATTGTAACGGGGAAATTAGATTACATTCTGTATAATCCACATGTCAAGTGGTATTTTTTGCGTTTTTCAACATTTTTAATTTACAGAAAATGTTTTATAAAATCAAAAAAACAGGCACACCGCCGTGTACCTGTAAATTTCGTGTTAAATTGTCGGCTTTTAGTTTCTGAGAAGATGAATCGCCGTTTCAGCTTTCTCAATAATCCTCAAATCATTATCATAGGAGCACATTTTTCGTGCCTGTTGCAAATCAACCCAAATATAACTGTCAATTTCCTCCTCCTGAATTTTGACATTATCCGTAAATGCCTGTGCAAGGAAAAAGACAACCCGTTTGCGAATTTTACCGAAAGGACAGTATTCGCTGATTTCACGAAATCCCTTTTCAATCACGACATCAAGACCTGTTTCCTCTTTAATTTCACGGATTGCTGTCTGATGTTCGTTTTCACCGTCTTCAATATGCCCCTTCGGAAAGCTCCAATATCTGCCGTTGCTGTTCTTTACAAGCAGAATTTTCGTGTTCTGTCTGCTTTTGTAGAAGATAACCGCACCGCACGACTTTTCGTAAAGGCACACAATGCTTTTCAGCTTAATATTTTTCAGCTTTGAAAGCACCTGTCGCAGTTCGGGCTCATAAAACACCTCACCGTATTGTGAGATTATGGGACGCTCGCCGTCAAGTCCGTCAAATTCGGCAACGGCAACCACAACGCCCTCAAAATATTCTGTTACGGGCTTGTGCGAAACCACATACGCACTTTTACAGCGTCCTGAAACGGAGGTAATTTGTGCCGAATACAGCTTATCGCTTATTTTTCCGAACACGCTCACCTTCACGCTGTCTGCTATCATCGGCATACACCTCCTTACAAGAATTTACCCGATATGATATCAGTTAAAAAGTCCGCTCATACTGTCAAGCTGAACCTGAGTGTTGGCACTCATTACACCGTTCACAAAAAGCACCTCGTCAATTCCGTTGGTTTTGCAGTAATTAACAAGATTCTGTTTGAAATATCTGAAATCGATAACATGAACTTCTTCGTAGTTATTGGTGAGATACGGAACAAAAGCGTTGCCGTAGCTTTCCTTTACAACGGCAATCTTCTTGCCTGCCGCCGCATTTTCCGAAGCTGATTTCAGAACCGTGAGAGCATTATCACCCATAATAAACACACCGTAGGTGTTTGAACCGCCCTCTGCGGCTTCATAGTAGGGACTGTCATAGCTTGCGGAAGAACCGTCTGCCTGTGTGATATCCATTGTTACATTATAAGGGAACTTCCAATAACTTACCGTATCGCTGTCAAGACCGTCTGCCGAGTTGGTAAACGAGCCTGTAAAGCCGTCAATCTTCTGTTCCTTGCAATCATCAAGCGAAAGAACGGGCAAATCTTTTGTATCGGCAAATGCCGTGTAAGCATAATAAGCGCCGAGACCTGTCCAATGGTGGTCGCTCTTAAAGTAGATGTAATCTGTATTATGTTCCGCAAGACGGTTGTAGCAGTTAATCGGAGTTACCTTGTCGGAAAGAGCCGCATAAGCCGCCTTGATGTTGTCAGCCTGTGAGGTTGACGGAGCGTCGCTGTCTTTGAGTCTTTGAGGAAGTCCCATTTCGGTATGGTTAGGAACAATCATATCATAAACCTTTACGGAACTGCCGAACTTGTCTGCAAAGCCGTTGATTGTCCGAGCATAGTTCTGCGCTCTTGCATCATCACTGCTGAACAATTCGTAGCCTGTTTTGTTCCACACATAAATGCTGTATGAAAGAGTTCCGTTTTTATTGTCGTCCTTTATGCTCGGTGTCATAAAGTATGCAGGGGAAAGCTCGTCTGCTTTGTTAGCAGTCGGAGATTTTGCGGTTTCGTCGGGAGATGCCGTTGTACCAACTGTTCCCGTGGGAACGCCTGCAAGGGCATCTTCCTTTGAACAACCCTTAAAAATTGAAGTTATAATAAAAATAATAACAAACAGAATTATCAATGCGCTCGCAACGATAATAATTCTGTTTCTGGTTCTTCTTTTGTTTCTTCTTTTTACAGGTCTTCTGACGGGACGCTGTGATGACGGTCTTGCGGCATAGCTTGCAGGACGGCGCTGCTGCTGTCTGCGACGATATTCACGGGAATCGATGCTGTCATCGAAATTATCAAGATCAAAATAATCGTAATCGTTTCTTCTGCTCATAGTGTTACTCTCCCAAACCGAAGAATTTTAAATTCAATTTGAATTCAATGAATTATATAAGTGTATTAATTACTCGCAGTGTACTCCTGTTTGAATCAAAGCAAGCCTTGCTCTGACCGTAAGGACATTATCACTTAGATTATACAACAGAAACTCATCAAAAACAATACAAAAAGCACAAAAAATACAATTTCCGTGAATTAACATTTACAAACGCAAAATAATAAATTACACATTTTTTGAATAAAATCGCAGTAAAAACAGTCAAATTTCTTGAACATATATGCAATTCGTGATAGAATTACAGGGTATGGAATTTTAAAAAATCCTTATCATCTTAAAAGGAGATATTTTTATGGAATACAGGTTTTCCGACAGGGTTTCAAGCCTGAAGCCGAGTGCTATCAGAGAAATTTTCAAATATGCCGCCGATCCGAGCGTTGTGTCGCTTTCGGCAGGAAACCCGTCACCCGATGCATTTCCCTCAAAGGAGATTGCGGAAATCTCGGCAAAGGTTTTTGCAGAAGATCCGATTTCGGTTTTACAGTACAGCGTTTCGGAGGGTTACACTCCGCTGAGAAAGCACCTTACGGAATATATGAAAAAGGAGCATAACACAGGCTCTGACAATGACGACATTCTCATCACAACAGGCGCACAGCAGATTATGGATTTATGCTCAAAGGCTCTTGTAAACGAGGGAGATGTTGTTATCTGCGAGGCACCGTCATTCATCGGCTCGCTCAACACATTCAGAAGCTACAACGCAAAGCTTGCAGGTGTTCCCGTTGAGCCTGACGGTATGAGCACAGAAAAGCTTGAAGAGGCTTTAAAAGCCAATCCGAACGCAAAGCTCATTTACACAATTCCGAATTTTCAAAATCCTTCGGGTGTTACAATGAGCCTTGAAAAGCGTAAGAAGGTTTATGAGCTTGCCAAAAAATACGGTGTTCTCATCATTGAGGACAACCCGTACGGCGACCTGCGTTACAGCGGTGAATATGTTCCGAACATAAAAGCTTTGATACGGACGGAATTGTAATCTATGCCGGTTCATTCTCAAAGGTAATTTCACCGGGTATGCGTGTTGCTTACACAATTGCGCCAAAGCCGATTTTTCAAAAGCTTGTTGTGTGCAAACAGGGCAACGATGTACATACAAATATCTGGTCACAATATGTATGCGATGAATTCATCACAAAGTATGACTTCAACGCTCACCTTGCAAAGCTCCGTGAAATCTATACAAAGAAAGCGAGCTTCTGCATGGAGCTTCTTGATAAATACTGCGCACCGAAAATCACATATCATAAAATTGACGGCGGTCTTTTCATCTGGTGTGACTTGCCCGAGGATATTGATATGCCGAATTTCTGCAAAGAACTCGTTCTCAAAAAGGTTTGCGTAGTTCCGGGCAACGCATTTTTAACTGACGAAAACGAAACCTGTCACAGTTTCAGAATAAACTTTTCAACACCGACTGACGAACAGCTTGAAAGAGGAATAAAAATCCTCGGCGAGTATGCAAACAGTCTTTAATCACGGAGGAGAATAATGGAAAATCAAACAAAAAAAGAGGTTGTATTCAGCGCAATACAGCCCAGCGGAACAATTACACTCGGAAATTATCTCGGTGCGGTTCGCAACTGGGTTACAATGCAGAACGAATACGACTGCATTTACGCTCTTGCAGATCTGCACACAATCACGGTAAGACAGACTCCTGCCGTTATGCGTAAGAATATAATTGACGCTTATGCTTCAATTATGGCTTGCGGTATTGATGTTGAAAAAAGCCTTTTCTTCATTCAGAGTCATGTTCACACTCACGCAGAGCTTGCATGGGCGCTCAGCTGTTACACACAGTTCGGTGAGCTTTCAAGAATGACGCAGTTCAAGGATAAGTCTGCAAAGCATGCCGACAACATCAACGCAGGTCTTTTCACATATCCCGTACTAATGGCTGCCGACATTCTTCTCTATCAGGCTGACAAAGTGCCTGTCGGTGCAGACCAGAAACAGCACATTGAAATTACAAGAAACATTGCAGAGCGTTTTAATGGTATTTACGGCAATGTGTTCAAGATTCCGGACGGTTTCATCCCAAAGAACGGTGCAAGGGTTATGAGCCTTCAGGACCCGACAAGAAAGATGAGCAAGTCCGATGAAAATGTCAACGGCTGTGTACATCTTCTTGATGCACCCGAGGTTATAATGAAGAAGTTCAAGAGAGCCGTTACGGACAGCGAGGCAAAGGTTCGCTATGCGGAGGGCAAAGACGGCGTAAATAACCTTATGGCAATTTACAGCGCAGTTACAGGTCTTTCATACGAGCAGATTGAAAAGGATTTTGACGGCAAGGGCTACGGCGACTTCAAGACAGCGGTAGGCGAGGCAGTTGTTGAAGAACTTCGTCCGATTCGTGAACGCTACGAAAAGCTTGTTGCAGACAAGGCATATCTTGAAAGCTGTTACAGAAAAGCCGATGAAATTGCCCTTAAAATCAGCAGTCGCACAATGGGCAAGGTTATGAAGAAAATCGGTTTTATTTAAACCCGAACAGGAATTTTCTCTATGACAAAAGCAGAAAGCAAAGTCATTGACTTTATAAAAAAACACATTCTTTTATTTTTACTCGTTGCGGTAACGATTATTGCAATTTTCCTCAGAGCCTGCGGAATGGATTTTCAAAGCGATGATTTCAACAGCTTTTTAAATTCGTGGTGGAGCATAATCAAGCTGAATGATTTTACGGGGCTTGCAACTCAGGTGGGCAACTACAACATTCCGTATCAAATCATAATCTATCTTATGACTCTTTTGCCGCTAAATGCTCTGTATGCGTACAAAATCGTATCAATAATATTCGATTTTGTACTTGCAATTTCAACCGCAATGCTTGTTTATTCGTTTGCAAAAAATAACCGACGGCTCAAAACGATACTCACCTACTCAGCCGTACTTCTTTCGGCAACCGTTATTTTTAACTCATCGTTTTGGGCGCAGTGCGATTCAATCTACACCTCGTTTATAATCCTTGCAATCCTGTTTTTGCACAAAGACAAGCCGATTGCATCGTTTGTGTTCATCGGCATTGCGTTTGCATTCAAGTTGCAAACCGTATTCATCATTCCCGTTCTGCTTTATTACTGGATTTCGACAAAGAAAATTTCGATTCTGCATTTCTTTATAATCCCTGCGGTTGATGTGATAATGTGCCTGCCTGCAATTATTATGGGTAGACCGTTTATCGATATCATCACAATATATGCGGAACAGACCGACTACGGAAAGCTTATTCAGATGAACTGTCCGAACTTTTATGCACTCATATGTGACGGAAACGATATTACATATTATTATCTGTTCAAGCAGTTTTCGGTCTTTCTGACAATTGCCGTACTCGGAATTATGATGTGCATTATCATCTATAAAAAGGTTGATTTGAAGAACCTTGAAACTTTTCTTCTGACAACAGCGTGGACTGTGTTCACCTGTATCATGTTCCTTTCGTCAATGCACGAACGCTACGGTTATCTGCTTGACATTATTTTAATTGTCTATGCAGCGGTAAGTGCAAAGCATTTGTGGATTCCGATTGTGTCAACGCTTATAAGCCTGAGAGGCTATTGCTACTATCTGTTCTCCTACGAACTTATTAGCCTTAAATTTACGGCAATCATCTACACCGCACTTTATGTTTATATAACATTCCTGCTCGTAAAAACAATTTTCAAAATTAAATCCTCTGATAAATTGCCAAAAGATCGATTTTAAATTGACATTTTTAATATTTAACAGACTAAACAAAATCCGAAACCCTTTGAGATAGGTTTCGGATTTTGTTTTTTGTATGATTATAAAATAAATTACTTCTTGCTTTCAAGCCACATATCAAGGGCTTTTTCATAGACATCAATGCTTGTGATTCCGAGATTCATAATGAATGTGTGATACTCCTTTGCGTCAAAGCTTGAGCCAAGCTCGCTTTCGGCTGTTTCACGCATATCAATCATCTTGAGGTAGCCTACGGTATAGGGGAGAAAATAACCCGGATTTGAACGGGCAAGGTCATATGCCTCTTTTGTTGCGGCTGTAACGCTCTCATCGTCAGCCGAACCGAGTGCCGTTGACATATACTCCTTGACTTTTTCATAATCCCAGCCGTTGTAGTTCACACCGACATCGACCATGGAATAGAGAATATAGCCGAGGATATCATTTGCGTAGATAAGCTTCTTAATGCCATCGCTTGTATCAAGGTAATCAAGCGTACATTTCGAGGCATACTGCGCCCAACCCTCGGTTGCGCCCATAAAGCTTAAAATCTTGCGTACATTCGGGATATCCTTGTTTGCATTTGATGCGGTAAACTGATAAAGATGACCGGGATAGCCTTCATGGGCAAGAGTTGTGTACATCTGAGTCATACCCTTATTTGCAAAATCGGGATTTATCTTGATAATATTAACGCTTGTATCGTCAATTCGTCCCTGAACATAGTACGCTCCCACATTGTCGCTCTTTGAGGAATCGCTCATATAATCTGCCGTGTAAGAGGTTGTAACTGGAGTCGGAAAGTCCTCCTCGATATTCTCAATCAAAAATTCAAGCACTTCATCGGCGTCCTTAAAGTCGGGTTTGTAGTCCTGAAATTTGCTCAAGTCATCCTGCGAAACATTGCTCATGCTCATTCCAACCTTTGTAAAGCTGTTTGTAAGGTATGACTTAAGCTCCTCGGGAGTCATACTGCTGCTTGTTTTGTCTTTGACAATTGCCGAATAATACTTTTTGCCGATTTTGCCGTAACCGCAAAGACCTTCTTCGTTTTTGCCTGACTTTTTGAGACTTTCAAGTGCTGATTTTGCTGATTTCAGAGCATGAATGTAGTATTCTTCAAAATACTTTTTGTTGGTTTCAACAACAGTCTTTTTCTCGGAATCGCTAAGACCGAGTGACTTTATTCTCGACTCAAACTCGTCAACAAGCACGGACTTGTCATTCTTAATATGCTTTTCGCACTCGTCAATTGACTGCTGTGCAATATCTTCAGCCATAAAGTAACCGTCCTCAGCCTGTTTCCTTGTGAACTCAATGCACTCGTCCATATAGCGTTTTGTGTCCTTCAAAACAGCAAGGTAAAGGTCGGTATCATCCTTTTCATAGAAAGTGAATTCTGACAGGGTGGTAAAGAGGTTTGCAACAATTCCCGACTGCGGTGCAAAAATGCTCTGCAATTCTGTTGTACCCTCATATGAAAGCTGAATTTCAAAGTAGCTTTCAAGGGTGTCATAGGTCTGCTTTTGAGAAGAAGTAAGTCCCGAACGGTCAAACTCCTCCAAATCCGTTTTTGCCTCTTTCAGTTCATCAAAGGATTCTTTTGTATCTTCATCGGACACATGACCGAGGGTATAGTCCTCCTCGTCATATTTCAGACCGTAGTCCGACGGATTTGAAATGTCAAAATGTGCGGTAAGAGCGTCATCCTCAAGTTCTTCCGAAAACAAATCGTCACAATATTTATCAAACTGAATTTGTGCATCCGTTTTGGTTGGTTCTGTGTCAGAGTCAAAGTCACAGGCACAGACAGAAAACGCCATAACGGCACACAACATAACAGCAAGCGTACCCTTGAGTGACTTTTTATTTATAATTTTCTTCATTTTGTCCTCCGTAAAGATTGTTGTTTACCAAAGTATAACATATTATCGTGCTGTTATTCAATGATTATTTTTCATTTTATCATTTTCCGCAGTAACCGTGGCAACGCTCAACAGGCATTGCCGTTCTTTTTTAACAATTGTTGAAAACTATGTGGAAAATGTGTATAATAATCAGCCCTGTTCAATTGTATTTTTGTAAATTGTAACCATTTGTAATTATTTGTAATTTTCTCGGATAATTGAGCCAACAATATGCAAGAACCATAAACTCGTAGGGTAGCCTTGCGACTGCCGCCTGTGGCGGATAATATCCGCCCATACAGATTTGTGCGAACAATCGCAATACTACGCTCGGGCATAATATGTTTTTTATATTACAAACTGTCTGCCCGACATTAATTTTCAATTTTCCATTTTCAATTTGAAATTCGTTCTATCGCTTCGCTTAAATCCGTACACAAAAAATCTATCATCGGTTTAATTTCGTCTGTGGGTTCAAGCAAATCGGGAACCATAACCGTGGTCATACCTGCGGAATGTGCGGATTTTATGCCGTTAATGCTGTCCTCAAACGCAACGCAGTCCACAGGCTCAAGTCCGAGTTTTTTGGCGGCAATCAGAAAAGCCTCGGGATCGGGCTTGCCGTTTTTAACATCATCACCGCACACGAATGCGTCAAATTTATCATAGAGATTGATTTTCTTCATAATCTTTAAAGCCGTTTGTGACGAGGTTGAAGTTGCAAGCGAAATTTTACAACCGACTGATTTTAAATAATCAAAAATTTTCGTACAAGCCCTTTTTTACAGGCACACCGTTCTTTTTCGATACGCTTAAAAATAGCGGATTCTCACTCCGCCTTGTAGGCAGGATAGTCAAAATCATCGCCGTAAACCGATTTGTAATATTCGCAGGAATCCTCACGGCGAAGTCCTATTGTCTTTTTGAAAATGTCGAGATTAAACTCTTTGCCGTTCTCATCAAGCATTTCCTGCCAGATTGAATAAACAAGCCTTTCACTGTCAATCATAAGCCCGTCCATATCAAAAACTGCGCCCTTAAACATAAAACCGCCCCTTTTTTCGCATTTAAGTCTGTATATAATAGCATATTTTACAAAAAAAGACAAATCAGTTGTAATTGCGACAAAGTTATGATACAATCGTTTGAATGGTCTGTGAAAAATATAAATTTGAGGGTAAGGAAGTTTTATGGCAACATCAATTTATGCAAAACCTATCAAAGCAAAAACGATTCTGAAGTTCACTCTGCCAACCGTTCTTATGATGATTTTTATGTCACTTTACACGGTTGTTGACGGAATCGTTGTTGCGAACTGTGTCGGAAGTGACGCATTGTCCGCAATCAATATTGTATATCCGTTCACGCTCGTATTTATGGCTGTGGGCTTAATGTTTTCAACAGGCTCAAATGCTATAATCGCAAAGAAAATGGGAGAAGGCAAACAGGAGGAAGCAAACCGACTTATGTCCGGTGTTGCAATCACGGCAACGGTCATTTCTGTTATCATTGCTGTGCTGTTCACAATTTTTGCCGAACCTATGTACATGATGTTCGGCTCAAACGAAAAAATTCTCCCCTACTGCATTGACTACGGCAGCGTTATGATTCCGTACGGCTTTGTAATGTGCTGGCAAATGCTCAACCAATCGTACCTTGTAACAGCAGACAAGCCGCATATCATGCTTGTTTTCTCGATACTGTCGGGTTGCACAAACATTGTGCTTGACATTCTTTTTATGGCAGTGTGGGATTTTGGAATAATCGGTGCAGGACTCGGCACCATCATCGGAATGGCTGTGGGTGCAATTCCGCTTTTGCTCTTTTTCAACAAAAAGCAGACTCTGCACTTTGGCAAGCCTGAATTTAAGGTCAGTGAAATCCTCTTTGCTATGGCAAACGGCTCGTCCGAGGCTGTGACAAATCTTTCAACAGCCGTTACAACAGCGCTGTTCAACATTCAGATGATGCACTTTGCAGGTGCAAAAGGCGTTGCGGCTATAAGTGCTATTTTGTACATTCACTTTATTTTCATTGCGGTTTCGTTTGGATTCACTTCGGGAGTTTCACCCGTCATCAGCTTTAACTACGGCGCACAAAATCACGAAAAGCTGCAAAAGCTGTTCAAATTATGCATAAAAATCACGCTGATAATTTCAGTTGCAATGATTGCGGCATCTGAATTTTGCAGAACCGCTTGTAAGAATTTTCTCGGCGGGTGATGAGGAGCTTCAGCAGATTGCACTCAGCGGATTCAGAATTTTTGCAATAAATTATCTGTTGTGCGGAATGAATATTTTCGCATCGGGACTTTTCACCGCACTCAACAACGGCAAGATTTCAGCCGTGATTTCTGTTGCAAGAACACTTGTTTTCGAGTGTGCCGCAATGCTGATTTTGCCGATGTTTATAGGCATAAACGGTGTATGGTCGGCATTGCCCGTTGCAGAATTGTGTGCCGTTGCAATTTCCGTAACATTTATAATTGCTAATGCAAAAAAATACCACCTGGTAAAAGTTTAATATATAGCGATACGTAGCGGCGATCAGTGATCGCCATTTGATTTGGCTGCAAAGCCAAATCAACCATACACCAATATTTTGAAATACGGTCGAACCGATTTTGCAATCGTTTCGATTGGCGTTCACTGAACGCCGCTACATATTTGGATTCACACCAAACAAAAAGTCCGAACATTTTGCGTGTTCGGACTTTTTTCATAGATTAAATCTTCAACGATTAAATTTTAATTAAAATCAGATTGCACGAACTCTGATTACGCCGTCAACTGCTGCGATTTTTGCAAGGTCATCTGCACCGGCGCCTGCAACATCAATAATTGTGTAAGCGTAGTCGCCACGGCTCTTTGAAAGCATATTTTCAACATTGCCGCTGATCTGTGTGAGAACCTTCTTGAGAAGCTCGGGAACATTCTTGTGAGCAACGCAGAAACGGGTATCGTCAGCATTTGTTCTTGCAAGTGAAATTGCAGGATAGTTTACGGAGTTGATGATGTTACCGTTCTCGAGGTACTCCTTAACCTGATCACAAGCCATAACAGCACAATTTTCTTCACTTTCGGGAGTTGATGCACCGAGGTGTGGGAGGCAGATAATATTCTCTTCACCGAGGATATCGTCTGTTCCGAAGTCTGTAACATACTTAGCAACCTTGCCGCTCTTAACAGCCTCAAGAACTGCTGTTGAATTAACAAGACCGTCACGGCTGAAATTGAGAATACGAACACCGTCTTTCATCTTGGCAATCATATCGGCATCAACCATATCTCTTGTGTCGTCAGTAAGCGGAACATGGATTGTGAGGTAGTCGCAATTTACCATAACATCTTCTGCGCTCTTCATGAGCTTAACTGTAGGAGCAAGCTTGAGAGCGTTGCCAACAGACATAAACGGGTCAAAGCCGATTACATTCATACCGAGAGCAACAGCGGCATTTGCAACAAGAATACCGATTGCTCCAAGACCGATAACACCGAGGGTCTTACCCTTGATTTCAGGGCCTACGAACTGACTTTTTCCCTTTTCAACCATCTTACCGACAGCCGCACCGTTGCCCTTGAGAGTCTTTGCCCATTCATAACCCTCAATAATCTTACGGTTTGAAAGAAGAAGTCCTGCGATAACAAGCTCCTTAACAGCGTTTGCGTTAGCACCCGGTGTATTGAAAACAACAATGCCCTGCTCACTGCACTTATCCTTCGGAATGTTGTTTGTGCCTGCGCCTGCTCTTGCAATTGCAAGAAGGTTGTCGGCAAATTCCATATCGTGCATTGCGGCACTTCTTACAAGAACTGCGTCAGGGTTCTGAACATCGTCACCGTATTTATAGTTATCACCAAGACGGCTTGTGCCGATAGCGGCGATTTTGTTTAATGTAAGAATGTTATACATCAAAATCAATCCTTTTTAATTTTTTATTTTAAGAATTTACAATAACAGGCGAACAGCGTTCGCCCGTTATATCATAATATTCAATAATTACTTGTTTTCAGCCTCGAACTTCTTCATAAACTCAACGAGTTTTTCAACGCCCTCATAAGGCATAGCGTTGTAAATTGAAGCTCTCATACCGCCGACTGTGCGATGACCCTTGATATTAACAAGACCGTTTTCAGTAGCCTCTTTAACGAATTTAGCGTCAAGGTCAGCGTCACCTGTAACGAACGGAACATTCATAAGCGAACGATCCTCGGGAACAACAGTACCCTTGAAAAGCTCTGAAGAATCGAGGAAACCGTAGAGAAGGTCAGCCTTCTTCTTGTTGATTTCATACATCTTGTCAAGACCGCCAACCTCGTTCTTAATCCACTCAAGAACAAGCTTTGCGATGTAGATTGTGTAGCAAGGCGGTGTGTTGAACATTGAACCGTTGTCAGCGTGAGTTTTCCAGTTAAGCATTGTAGGAGTGATATCCATAGCGTTGCCGATAAGATCCTCACGAACGATAACAACCGTAAGACCTGCCGGAGCCATATTCTTCTGTGCGCCTGCATAGAGAACGCCGAATTTTGAAACATCAATCGGTCTTGAAAGAATACAGGAAGAAATATCTGCAACGAGCGGAACATCACCTGTGTCGGGAAGCTCGTGATAAACAGTACCGTAAATTGTATTGTTCATGCAGATGTAGAAATAGTCAGCATCCTTTGTGAATGTTGAAGGATCAAGCTTTGGAATGTATGTGAAAGTCTTGTCAGCCGATGAAGCAACAACATTAGCCTGACCGTAACGGGCAGCCTCTGCATGAGCCTTCTTAGCCCACTGACCTGTGATAACATAATCAGCCTTACCGCTCTTTGTCATAAGGTTCATAGGGATAGCCGCAAACTGTGTTGACGCACCGCCCTGAAGGAAAAGAACCTTGTAGTTGTCAGGAATGTTCATAACCTCTCTCAAAAGAGCCTCGGCACCCTCGATGATTGTACCGTAAATCTTTGAGCGGTGTGACATTTCCATAACGCTCTGACCACTGCCTTCGTAGTCGAGCATTTCTGCCGCTGCTTTTTTAAGCACAGACTCAGGCAGCATTGAAGGGCCTGCCGAAAAATTATATACTCTTGCCATTTCTGATATCTCCCTTTTTAAAGAAAATTTAAAAATATAGTTGTAAAAATAAATACACTTAAATTATACGCTTTTAGCACGCTAAAGTCAATAAATTCATTGCACTAAAGCATAAAAAGCGAAAAATTTCGTGATTCCGTTGTGCGAATGAATCAGCCAAGCTTAATTTTGCCAATGCAACCAACGATTTCATCTCTCATACGCTCAGCCTCTTTACGAGCGGCAACGGCAAAGTCGTCTTCTGTAAGCCCCTGCTTTTTCCATGCACACATAATGCCGCGGCTTGAGTTGATGATTGCACCAAGACCGTTTTCGTCAAATGCGTTTTTAACATCATCGGCACCGCCGCCCTGAGCACCGTAACCGGGAACAAGGAAGAATGTGTGCGGAAGTTTTGCTCTCATTTCACCGAGCTGTTCGGGATATGTTGCACCCACAACTGCACCTACTGCCGAATAGCCGTGCTTACCCATAAGGTCTTCGCCCCAGCCTTCGCACATCTTGCCCATATGCTCATAAACGCTCTCATTTGTTTCAAGCTTCATATCCTGAAGTTCGCCCGAGCTTGGGTTTGAAGTTTTCACAAGAACAAAAATGCCCTTGTCGTCCGAATCGCAAATTTTTGCAAGCGGCTTGATACCGTCTGTTCCGAGGTAGCCGTTTACCGTGAGTGCGTCTGCACCGAATGCGTCAATACTTTCGCCTGCAACATCTGTATGACCGAGGTGTGCCGTAGCATATGCCTCCATAGTTGTGCCGATATCGTTACGCTTGCCGTCTGTGATAACGAACATACCCTTTGACTTTGCATAAGCGATTGTGTCACAAAGAGCCTTAACGCCCTGCCAGCCGTACATTTCATAATATGCAGCCTGTGGCTTTACGGCAGGAACAATATCATAAAGTGCGTCAATAAGCGCCTTGTTGAATTCAAAAAGTGCAGCAGCCGCACCCTCAAGCGTCTTGCCATACTTGTCAAAGCATTTTGTTTTGATTGATTCGGGAACATAGTCAAGCTTTGGGTCAAGACCTGCAACCGTAGGATTCTGCATTTTTACAATATTTTCGATAAGTCTGTCAAATGCCATAGTGATTCTCCTCATTTTTTATAAATAGGTTGTTGCCATTCTGTAGGGGCGATCATCGGTCGCCCGTTTGATGTGAATTTATGTTTGTTAAAAATTATTTGATATCATCAATGTTGCGTATCCCTTTGTAGCGGCGAACCGTGTTCGCCAATCAAATCGTGTGCAAACACGATTTGAACAAACGCAATGTTGTTTTAAAATCATATCCCGTTAAAATAAAGCATTTGTATTTTTAACCAAAACAACATATTTTAATGAACAAATAAATAGCAATTATTCGTTTTGGTTTTGCAACCAAAACGATTGGCGAACACGGTTCGCCACTACAGTATATCAATATCTTTGTTTCATTTATATGATTTGTTTTGACAACAATTTCGCACTATTACTTCGGGCGGATAATATCCGCCCCTACGGGTTTCATCTGCAACGCAGATTTCATTGTCATAATCTTAGCTGTTGATAATATCATAAAGTTCATTTGAGAACTTGTAATAATCCTGTCTGTCCTCTTTTACGAACTGAATTGCAGGACGGGGATGTGTGTTGTACTGACCTGTGAGAAGGTACGGAATATCGTAACCCCACTTAACGCCCTCAGCCTTAAACTTGTGGGTGTACTCCTCAATGATTTTGAGAATAGGAGCAACCTGATACTTCGGGTTCTTGAGGAAACCGAGAAGAAGTTCAAGCGCACAGTTGCCTGCGCCTCTGCCCATGCCGTCAACGGTTGCGTCAAGGTAGCTGACACCCTGAGTCATAGCCTCAATTGTGTTGGCAAAAGCAAGCTGCTGGTTGTTGTGAGCGTGAATACCGACCGACTTGCCGTGCTTGTCGGCAATTGAGCAGTAAAGGTCTGCAAGTCGTCTTGACTCCTCGGGATAGAGTGCGCCGTAGCTGTCAACAATGTAGAAAGCGTTTACCGGAGTTTTGCCAAGAGTTTCAAGAGCCGCTGTAATATCCTCGGTTCTTGCCTTTGAAACAGCCATAATATTGATTGTTGTTTCGTAGCCCTTCTTTGCAGCGTCCTCAATCATTTCAACAGCCGCAGGAATTGCGTTGATGTATGTTGCAATTCTGATGAGGTCAATCGGACTGTCCTTCTTTGCGATAATATCCTTCTTAAAATCTGTTCTGCCGACATCAGCCATAACAGCGATTTTAAGTGAAGTCTTGTTGTCGCCTACAATTTTTCTGATATCTGCATCGTTACAGAATTTCCACTTACCGAAATCTTCTTCGTTAAAGATTTCCTTTGATGCCTTGTAGCCGAATTCCATATAATCAACACCAGCTTTAACATTTGCATTGTAAAGAGCCTTAATAAATTTGTCGTCAAATCTGAAATCGTTACAAAGACCGCCGTCACGGATTGTTGCGTCTACTACTCTGATATCCTGTCTTACCGACAGGAGGTCACCCTTCTGTGCCATAATTATACTCCTTTATGTTAAATAAATTTTCTGTTTATTTACCGACAGTCATTGGCTGCCATTTTAACCGATTGGCGAACACGGTTCGCCGCTACAGTATATCATTATCTTTGTTTCATTTATATAATTTGTTTTAACAACAATTTCGCACTATTACTTGCGGGCGGATAATATCCGCCCCTACGGGTTTTATTTGCTCAATCTTCAAAAACTACCTTACCGCCGAGAATTGTCTTTTTGACTTTACCTGTGAGGGTTCTGCCTTTAAACGGGGTGTTTTTGCTTTTGCCGTGAAGTTTACCAGCATCAACCGTCCATTCTTCATCGGGATTTATAAGAACAACATCGGCATTTGCACCGACTGAAAGAGTGCCTGCGTTGATTTTCAAAATCCTTGCAGGATTAACACTCATCTTCTCAACAAGCTGTGAAAGCGTCATTCTGCCTGTCTTAACCAGGTATGTGTTGCAGACCGCAAACGAGGTTTCCATGCCGATTGAACCGTTGGGGGCTTTTACAAAATCAGCCTTTTCCTCGGGTGTGTGCGGTGCGTGGTCGGTTGCTATGGCATCAAGTGTGCCGTCACAAAGCCCGTTGATAATCTCGTCAACATCAGCCTGAGTTCTGAGAGGCGGATTCATTCTGTAATCAGCGTCACCTCTTAAAAGCTCCCTGTCCGTGAGCGAAACATAATGCGGAGCGGTTTCGGCGGTCACCTTAACACCTCTCCTTTTGGCATCACGGATAAGTGCAACGCTTGTTTTGGTGCTGACATGGCAGATATGAATAGGCTCGTTAAGAGCGGCGGCAAGTGCAATTTCTCTTGCAGTTCCGCAGTCCTCGGCACCGGCAGGGATTCCCTTGACTCCGAGCTTTTCAGAAACCTCGCCCTCGTTAATTTTACCGCCGTCGGCAAGAAACAAGTCCTCGCAATGTGCGACAATTGTCATGCCGAGCTTTGGAGCTTTTTTCATTGCGTCACTCAAATACTTTGTGTTTTCAACAGGTCTGCCGTCATCGGTAAGTGCTATTGCACCTGCACTTTTCACAGCGTCAATGTCTGTGGGTTCTTCGCTTTTAAGCCCCTTGGTAACGCTTGCCGCAACATAAACACGGCTGTCGGCGTCTTTAGCTTGTCAAGAATATACTTTACAATTTCGGGGCTGTCAGTTGTCGGGTTGGTGTTAGGCATTGCAAGCAGCTTGTAACACCGCCTGCGGCGGCCGCCTTGCATCCCGTGATAATATCCTCTTTGTGAGTCTGACCGGGATCACGAAGATGAACGTGCATATCAACAAATCCCGGAACGGCATAAAGACCGTCTGCATCAATAATCTCCCCGTCTGATGTAATGCCGCTGCCGATTTCGGCAATCACACCGTCCTTTATGAGAATATCTGTTTTTTCGTTAAGCTTGTCAGCAGGGGAAACAACCACTGCGTTTTTAATTAGCATTTCCATGTTTTTCCTCCGTTAAGAAAAGAAATTATCTTCTCTTGTTTCTGTTTGCAGGGTGGCGATTCTGCTGTGGGCGGCGGTCGGTTCTGCTGTGAACCTGAACAAGTCCGTCACTCTCGCCTCTTTCGGTCACGCATTCTTGCACGCTCTGCCCTTTTGTCTTTCTCTCTCTTCTTCTCTTCTTCCTCTGCCTTTTTGCGTTTGGCAATTGCACGCTTATGCTTTATCATTATTGAAACATTCTTGCAGAAATATCCGCAGTGAATGCCAAAATTCTTAACTCCGCCTGCAAAGCCCCTGAGAGCGTTACCGATGTTTTTGCCTACATTGGCAAGAACCTCTTCCGTTGACCGTTTATCGGTCGGTTCACCCTCGGTTTCTTTATTATTCTCTTTCTCAAGAGCGTTCTGCTTTACGGTTTCTGCTTTTCTTTCAACCTCGCCGATAACATCAAAATCCTCGGCATCTCTGAGGTCTGAGCTTTTGATAACCCCCATTGACTTTTTGGGAGCTTCGTCAAAAAAGTCATAACCGCTGTCAAACTTGTTTTTCTTAGCCTTTGCCCTTACAAGCTCCTCGTCATCAACCTCTTCCCCGGTTTTCTCCTCGGGATCGTCACTGCCGAAAATGATGTTTGCGTACTTGTCAACCTTTTTTTCAAGCGGATGCTTTTGTTCGGAAACCTCCTCGGTTTCTTCAACATCGGCATCGTCCTCACGATCGATATCGTCAGGCTCGCTTGTTTCAAAAAGATCGTGTTCGGGTTCGGGGATAACGAGTGTAGGACCCGACGAAGAGCTTATGTCCTCGTGTTTTTCAGGTGTTTCTGCGTTATCTTTTTCGTTTTCGTCAATTTTTTCGGGTTCAGTCTCTGAGGTATCTGCTGCGGTAGGCTCCTTTTTTTTTTCGTCCTCCGTGCTGTTTTCCTCGTAACCGTAGTTGTTTTTATATGCCTCACGCTCAAGCTCACTCTTGTAAGCCTTTGCGGAGTTGATTATCTCGTCAATTTCTTTTTCCTTGGCATCATCCGTATCATAACCAAAGTTTGAATACTCACTTGTAATTTCTTCCGGTTCTTCCATATTTTCGATTATCGGCTCGGGAGCATATCTTCTGCCCGGCAAAGCCGGTTCTTCTTCAACCTCTTCCGCATATCTCTGCTTTTTCTTTGAGCGTTTATCGGGCTTTTCGGGAGAATCGTCAAAATTGTCAATGTCGTAATCCGCACCCTTTTCACCGAGTTTATACTTAACTGCAAGCTCCTCAAGAATAGCGTTATTCTTCTTAGCCTTTTTATGCTTTCTGATTCTCACGGCAAAAATTATGATGAGAACAATCAAAATAAGGATAACAACACCGCCGCCGATGATTATGTACGGAATAAATCCCTTTGAAAACGGCAGGTCGCTGAATTTTACCGAAGATACAATTTTGGAAAAAGTATCGTAGTCAACGGTTGTAACATCACCCTCTGTTCTCTGCATTGTGATATTAATGTTCATACCGTCATAAACCGTGTTGGCAACAAAGGTTTTAACATCACCCTTACTGCTCTGAGCAGTTGCGTCAAACATAAGCCACGCAACTTTTTCTTTTTGGTCGGGAGTACAGCTCCGATACTCGTCGGAATTAAGAAAATTGTTGCGTATATTTGAAAGCTCGCTTGAAGAAAGCTGAGCATAGTTGCCTACATTCTCGCTGCTCTCATTTTTTGTCATTGTCACGGTCAGAATAACCGATGACATATTATCCATACCCTGAAGATAGATATTTCCGTTCTGAAAGGTTTTCATTGTTGTGTCATAATCAAGACCGAAAACGGAAAAATATTTATCTGTGCTTTTACTGTCCCTTGTAACAGCGCTCATACCGTCAGGCATTGAAAGCGTCATATCGTCAATCTGCGGAATCTCGTAATCTTTTGTTGCGCCTGAACAGGCAAAAATACCGCAAAATACCGTTACGGCACAAATTGCAAGCGTTACAGCTCTTTTAAAAACAGTTTTCATCATGTCCGTATATTCCCCCGAAACTAAATTAGATTCATCAATACTGCTTTTTAGAATGTATATCTAATTAATTATACATAATCTGTCAAAAAAATACAAGGTTTTTACCGCTGAAATTTGAAAACAAGAGTAAGTTATGTAGAAGCGTTCATTGGACGCTCCTACAATTAAGCATATACTTTCATATAAATAAAAAATGGTCGGGCGACAATGATTTGCATTTTGCAAACTGCCTTCCCGACCATAATTTTACATTTTCAATTTTCAATTTTCAATTAAATACAAGACCGCCGTTTATTCTACGGTAACCGACTTAGCAAGGTTCTTTGGCTTATCGGGATCAATACCTCTGTTGATTGATGTGTAATAAGCAAGAATCTGAAGCGGAACTACCGCTGTAATCGGCATAAGAAGCTCGTCTGTATGCGGAATTTCGATAACATAATCCGCAACACCGTCCTTGAGTTCTCTTGCACAGGCGTCTGTGCAGACAAGAATAACCTTTGCACCTCTTGACTTAACCTCAACAACATTGCTGATTGTCTTGGGGATAATATCTGTCTGAGTTGCAACGGCGATAACCGGAACATCCTCGTCAATAAGCGAAATTGTGCCATGCTTCAACTCGCCTGCGGCATAGCTTTCTGAGTGAATGTACGAAACCTCTTTGAGCTTGAGCGAACCCTCCATTGAAAGGCATAGTCAAGGCCTCTGCCTATGTAAAGCAAGCTGTCGGTTGCAACAAGCTTTGTGGCAACGAACTTGCAGGTATCCTCGCAGTTGTCGATTACATACTGAACTGCCTCGGGCATTTTTGTAAGGGCCGAAACAAGTCGCTTGCACTCGGCTGTGCTGATTGTTTCCTTTGCAAGAGCAAGCTCAAAGGCAAAGAGATACATAACGGAAAGCTGTGTGATGTATGCCTTTGTTGACGGAACGGAAATTTCGGGACCTGCGAGTGTGTAGATGAGCATATCCGCCTCACGGGCAATTGAACTGCCCTTTGCGTTTACGATTGCAAGAGTTTTTGCACCCTTCTGCTTTGCAAGACGCATTGCGGCAAGGCTGTCGCTGTTTCGCCCGACTGTGAAATGATGATTACAAGGTCGCCCTCGCCTACAATCGGATTTCTGTAACGGAACTCGGACGCAATGTCAACATTTACGGGAACTCTTGCGATATCCTCAATAACATACTTGCCGACCATACCTGCGTGCATGGCAGTACCGCAGGCAACGATTGTGATATTTTTGAAATTCTTGATTGTTTCCGTCGTGATGCCGCATTCCTCAAGGAACGGAAGTCCCTCTTTGATTCTCGGCATAATCGTTGTTCTGATAGCCTCGGGCTGTTCGTTGATTTCCTTAATCATAAAGTGCGGATAACCGCCCTTTTCGGCAGCCTCCATATCCCAGTCGGCTGTCTGAAGTTCCTTTTCAATCGGATCAAGGTGTTCGTCAACGAACGAAACACCGTCAGGGGAAAGTGTTACGATTTCATCATGGTCAAGAAGATAATAATTCCTTGTGTACTGAAGAATTGCAGGAACATCGGACGCAATAAAGCACTCGCCCTCTGCAACGCCTACGATAAGAGGACTTTCACGGCGAACCGCAAAAACTCTGTCAGGGAAATCCTTGAACATAATTCCGAGTGCAAACGAACCCTTAAGCTCAGCCATTACACTGTCAATTGTTTCAAGAGGATTTCCGTTGTATTTATAGTCGAGGAGCTGAGCAACAACCTCTGTATCTGTGTCGCTTAAAAAAGTTCTTCCCTTTGAGATGAGGAAGTCTTTAAGCTCCATATAGTTTTCAATAATACCGTTGTGAACGATTGTAACCCTTGCACCGCTGTGTGGATGTGAGTTACATCCGAAGGCTCACCGTGGGTTGCCCAACGGGTGTGACCTATGCCGACATGACCTTTCGGAGTGCCGACCTCTGCAAGCTTATCCTTTAAGTCCTGAAGCTTACCCTTGGTCTTTACGGTCTTGATTTCTCCGTTATCAAAAACCGCAATACCTGCCGAGTCATAGCCTCTGTATTCAAGCTTTGTGAGAGCATTAACAAGCACCTCACTGCAATCCTTAGGTCCTACATAACCTACAATACCGCACATAAAATTTCTCCTTTTCGGTTAGTCATTGACCTTGTGGCAAAAAGTAGGTACAAGTTCTGCCAAAAGTTCAACTGTCTTTTCACTGTCATTGTTTTCTGCGGTCTTTTTGAGAACCTCAAGCTTTGACAGCATATCTGTTTCGTCTATTTTAATTTGATTTCCTATGAAAATTTTCTTGTTCTGCGTTGACTTAAGACCTTCTTCGTCCATAAGAAGCTCCTCAAAAAGCTTTTCACCCGGACGAAGTCCCGTGAAAATAATCGGAACATCTTTGTACGGAATCTTACCGTACATTCTGATAAGGTTCTCGCAAGGGTTGTAATTTTGACGGGAGCACCCATATCAAGAACAAAAATCTCACCGCCCTTTGCCATTGCACCTGCCTCAAGAACAAGCGAAACAGCCTCGGGAATAGTCATAAAATATCTGATAATATCGGGATGTGTTACGGTAACGGGCGCACCGTTTTCAATCTGACGGCGAAACAGCGGAATAACCGAGCCGTTTGAGCCGAGAACATTACCGAATCTTGTTGTTACAAATTCGGTATCGGTGCTGTGCTGCGCCTTGTACTGAATAATCATCTCGCACGCACGCTTTGTTGCGCCCATAACATTTGTCGGATTAACAGCCTTGTCGGTTGAAATCATAACAAACTTCTTTGCCTTGTACTTTTCTGCAAGGGTTGCAACATTGAATGTACCGAAGATGTTGTTCTTTACAGCCTCCTCGGGAACGGTTTCCATAAGCGGAACATGCTTGTGAGCGGCAGCGTGGAATACGAGTTCGGGGCGATATGTCTTGAAGATAAGCTCCATTTTGTCGTAATCACGAACCGATGAAATAAGCGTTACAAGGTTAAGCTTTGTGCCGTATTCAAGCACAAGCTCCTGCTGAATGTCATATGCGTTGTTTTCGTAGATATCAACAATGATGATTTGTTTCGGATCATTCTTTGCAATCTGTCTTACAAGCTCACTGCCGATTGAACCGCCGCCGCCTGTAACAAGACAAATCTTTCCGTTGATAAGGTCATGAATCTCCTTTCGGTCAAACTCAATGGGTTTTCTGCCGAGAAGATCCTCAATCTTGATTTCCTTTGCCTGTGAAATAAGCTGTGTATGCCCGTCATCAAACAAAAGCTCACCGAGGTAAGGGATAATCTTGATTTTGCACTCTGTTGCGGAACAGTAATCAAGAATCTTCCTCTTCTCATCTTCCTCACATGACGGAACTGCAACAATAATATTGTCTATGCGGTATTCATCACATATTTTAACAATTTCGGGACAGGTTCCGACAATGGGGATTCCTTCGATTTTCTGATTCAGCTTTTTCAAATCATCATCGACAAAGCATACCGGAATGATGCTTTTTGAAGGATTATTAACATCACCCTGCTCTTTCGCATTGTGAATTTCACGAACAATCATTCTGCCGGCATTGCCTGCGCCCACAATAAGAGTGCGCTCTCCGCCCTCTGCCCTTCCTGCCTCGGTAAGGTCAAGAAAAGCCCTTCTGAAAACAAAACGGAATGCAAGAATTCCGACAAGGGCTATTGCGAAATGTACTATACAAAAAATCTTTCTCTGCGGAATCTGCAAAAACAACGAGATTACAAAGCCGAGCGTAAACCCCGAAAAGACGGCAATTCCGCACACCATATAGTCCTTTGCGTTAAAGTATCGCCACAATTTTGAATATGTTCCGCTTATATAAAGCGTAAACAGACACATGACAAGATCAATAACAATATAGCTCAACAAGCCTTTGCTTGAAGCAGCACCTATGTAGCCGACAAGCAAGAGAATATAATTTGCAAGAATACCGCTGACAACGATAATAAACACATCTGCGAGGGCCAGCAACACCTTACGCAAATTAATCTTCTTCATAACCCATACCTCTTCTGTTTAACTTTGTGTAAATTTCCCGAGTAACATATAAATACAATTATGATTTATTATACAACAGTGCAAAAGGAATGTCAAACAAAGCAATCCTAAAAGCAACTCAAAATTCGGCAATCAAAACACAAGAAACAGTCATAATCAGACTTGTTCGACACACATTTGTTGACAACCGCACAAAACGAGCTTAAAATAATACCATACTTAATATGAGCGGTGAATTGAATGAAAAAATTTTCGATAATCCTCGGAGCAATAATACTTGTGCTGTTTGTGACTCTCGTAATATGGGGCGTTTACTGTGACAACACAATTGCAATCACAAATTACTGTGTAAACAATACTAAGAACGACGCAAAGCTGAAATTGTTGTCATCACGGATTTGCACAACAAGGAATACGGAGAAAAGAACGCAGACCTTGCAGAGCTTGTAAAGGAACAAAATCCCGATTTTATTGCAGTTTGCGGAGATATGGTCAACCGTGGCGATCCCGACACAACGAAGATGAAGGATGTGCTTGAAAAGCTTTCAAAAATTGCGCCCACATACTGCTGTCTCGGCAACCATGAGCGTGACAATGCCGCCAAATTCGGAACGGATTTTAAAAGCAAAACAGATTCAACAGGAGCTGTATTGCTTGATAACGAATACATAAAATTCACCAAAAACGGCAAGAGTGTGCTTATCGGCGGAATGAGCGACTACCCTTATTATGAGTTCTACACTCCCGATGATGATGTTCCGTCAAGAACGCTGTGGGAAGAATTTGCCGAAAAAGCAAAGAACAATTTCACAATTCTTCTGCACCACCAGCCCGAATACATTGCCGAGGACGCAAAGAAAACCGACATAGACTTAATCGTCTGCGGTCACACCCACGGAGGACAGATTCAATTGCCGTTCATCGGCGGAGTAATCGCTCCGAATCAGGGACTTTTTCCGAAATATGACAAAGGCGAATTTGACCTTGACGGCACAAAAATGATTGTCTGCGCAGGTCTGAGCAACACCGTATTCATCCCCAGAATCAATAATCAAGTTGAAATAGGTGTTGTGACAATTAAGTAGGGGCGTTCATTGGACGCCCGCAAGTAATTGCACATAATTTATGATAAATATGATTCTATAAATGCCTCAATATAATTGTTATACCGTAGCGGCGATCAGTGATCGCCAATCGAACCGATTGTAAAATCGGTTCGACTTAACACAAACTATTTGTTAATTAACATATCTATATAGCATAGCAAAAACTGTGTATATGTTCGTTTTGGTTTTGCAACCAAAACGATTGGCGTTCACTGAACGCCGCTACATTGGAATACACAATTTTCATCACATCATAACATACACATAAAACAGATAATTTCATCAAGGCGGGCGTCCAATGAACGCCCCTACGGATTTGCAACATTTATAAGATATGTTTTTACATATATTCTGTACTTTTACTTGCCGGCGAACCGTGTTCGCCGCTACAAATAAATTTCATAAAAAGCAAAAATTGCATCAATGCCGTATTCGGGCATCTGATGCAATTCCTTTATCCGAGTATCTTCTCGAACAGATTGCGGCGGCACAACGCCGACCGCAATTTTCAATTTTCCATTTTCAATTTTCAATTTAAAAAGCTTTCGCCTTGAAGCGACTGTTTTCACGAACCGAGAACGGTGGCTCGCCGTCAGTTCTTCTCGCTGTAATTTCTAAGCTCCGCAGGAGTTCTGCCGTATTCGGACTTGCAGAACAGGATCAACGAATTTACATTTGGAAAACCGTTTTCAACCGCCGCCTGTCTGACGGTGATTTTTTTGTTTCTCAAATCATCAATAGCGTGTTCAAGACGAACACGGCGAAGATACTTTGAAAATGTTTCCTCTGTTTTATCCTTAAAATATTTTGAAAAATGAGCAGGCGTCATGCCTACATAATTGGCGATTTCATTAAGCGCGATTTCGTGTTTGTAATTATCGTGCATATATCTGATAGCGCTTTTGGCGCAGTCAAAATCATCAGCCTGAGAACCGTGAACATATTGTATATCGTTGTCAATGCAATCACGGATGAGATAGTACGCAACGCTGTACATCACCGCTCTCACCTTCATACTGATAAGCTTGCTCTTGTACTCTTCATATCCGTGGAATATGTCCATTGTTTTTCTGATAAACTCAAGAGCTTCGCCCTCGGGTTGTTTGAAACTCGGCACAATATGCGGATCGTCAACATACGGTGCAATTGCCTTTGGAACGATATTGAGCATAACAGCCTGAGTATCCTCACCGATGTCCTCATAGGAATGAACCTCCTGACTGTTAAGAACATAGACATCGCCCGCATTGAGAATAATTTCACAGTCAAGCTTGTTAAGCCTTACCTTACCTTTTTTATATAGGAAATTTCATATGAACCATGCCACCTGAGTCCCGACTCAAAGGCAGCTTTTCTGTCCGGATATCTTGTAACCCTGCCGCTGTAATACGGCTCGGGCGGTAACAACACCTTCTTGTACTTCATGGTTTCATCCTCAACTCAATTAAAATCAATCAATTGTTAATAACATAGTCAGCGCAAAAATAAATATATTTAAGATCCGCAATTACCGCAGAATGGTCTGTTTTCACTACAACTGTTCTGCGTTCTTTTTGGCTGATTTCCTCAACACAGCGTGCAACATTGCACTTTGAAGGCTCGTAGCCGTATTTTTCAAAAAATTCTTCCGCAGTCATAACAAGAGAGCCGTAGCCCTCAAACATATGCAAAAGAGAATAGTCAATCAGCTTGTATTCATCTTCAATAAGGCTGATTCCGATATCGCAGTTTGTGACTGAACCGATGTAATACGGTGCGTCATTGAGGAACAAGCCTGTCTTGAAATAACCGATTGAAACGGTAAGATCCGAGTTTACCGCCGTACTGCACACACCCGTGTCACCGTTGATTCCGCTGTTGATGTCTGCACTTATAACATAGGCATTTGTCATATTAATCTGCTCAACCGCCTCAAGCATTTCACCCTTTAATTCACCCGAAAAGCCTGTTCCGAGCAGACAGTCAACTACAATGTCAAATCCCGTGAAAGCCGCCGCCTGCGACATCGGCATCTCCTCGGCACCGAGCGACATTGCGGTTTTATAATAGTAAAGGCCGTCCTTTGAAAAGCCGTCGCTTGCTCTGAAAATTGTCGGTGTAAAGCCGTTTTTGCATAAAACACAGGCGAGCGCATAACCGTCGCCGCCGTTGTTGCCCTTACCGCAAACTATGGCAACCCTGCCCACAAACTTTGCCGAATTAAAAATCCCCTGTGCGGCTCTGTACATAAGCTCCGCCGAAGGAGTATGCTCCGCAATCGTCCTTGCGTCGCTTTTTCTCATATTTTCAACCGAAACGACCTGAACAAATTCCATATTATATTCCTCCGCTTTCTGAAATTTCCATAGCCTTATCCGCCGTTTGCGGCATTGTAAGCCGTCATAACAGCACTTTCATCCATATTACAACCGAGCAAAAACAACGGTGTTTCCTTAAAGAACTCATCAAGCAATTCAAGCAGCTTTTCCATTCTGCTCCGCTCAACATCAATAACCGTTGCCTCAAGCAACTGTTTCATAACCTGCGACGGCAACACCCTGACTGCCGTGTTCTCTTCTGCTCTCTGAAGAATATACACAGCCTTAACGGGCGCTTTTGTATTTGTTCCTATGTTAGCTTTCCCCATCCATGGAGTTCCGTAAATATAAAATTTTCCGTCACATTTTCGTATAACCGGCTTGTCATCGTTAATCATCGTCACCCTGTTGCCAAAATGCCTTCGCCACAGAGCCGTGTGGGTTGACTTGCCCGTTCCGCTGACCGCCGAAAAAACATAGCCCTCACCGTCAAGCTCAAGACAGGACGAATGAAAAAAGAATCCGTCAAATCCGTCAAGCACGGCGTTGCAGAATTTTGAGAGTATCAGAACATCCTCCGCACCTTGTTCGCTGAGGTTGTCGGAAAGCCTGCAGCGCTCACGGATTTCGTCATCCGAAACCGATATTGCAATGTCGGTCTTACCCGATTCATTCGACTTAACGGCATAGCTTTCAAGCCGTTTCCTGCATATTTTAAATTTTGGATTAACTTCAACATTCAAATCAGCTATTCTGTATATCGGCATATCTGCTCCGCTAAATATCATAATGAAATATTGTAACACAAATTAATGCTTTTTGCTACGGCGAAATGAATAAATATTATTTTATCTTTTAGTGCAAGTTGCTCAGTCGCACAGCTTTAAAGGCAAATATTGCACAACACAAGCCGTGTTATTTTGTAACAATGCACATACAGCTTGTTTTTTATCCATTTTAAAGCCTGTAAAAAAAGCATTATTTCACGACTTTTTTATTTTGTTTACTTTATCTGTCCGACTGCTTTTTTGCATACTCTTCAAGGTATGCTCTTTCATAAATTCAAATATCCTGTGCGTAACCGTTCCTATAAGAATCGGAATGAATATTCCTGCGGCAAGGTAGATTATGCAGTAAAAATTTAAGCCGTTCGGACGATAAATGTACCAGATTGTTGACTTGAGTTTTAAAATATCGAAATCTTTGAACAGCGGTGTAATTACGCTCAATCCCCGGAACGCCCATTTTACAATCATAAAAGCAAAAATGTGGTGAATCATAATGCTGTAGGTATTGTCCGAAATCATCCTGACAAGCTTTTTGTTCTTGATAATCGGAGTAATCAGCTTTGCAACCCTCAGCCAGAACGCAATGCCCGTGATTGCGGTTACATAAGGAATGATGCAACCGTTGTCAAACTTCACGCACTTTGACGGAGTGTATTCAAGATTTTCACAGAATGTAAGGAGAAGAAGCTGAACTCCGAGAACGATTGCAAAATATGCAACGCTGTTGAGATTATCGTGTTTTTCAAGCTTTTCGTGATAAAATCTGCCAAACTCAAAACACGGCAGAAAAAACATTGACCTGAACAATAACAGCAACGCACCCTTTGGGGCAGGATTCCAAATGCAGTATTGCACACCGAAAATTCCGATTGCAAGATACACGGCAAGAATGACATACTCGTTGCCCCTGTGAACCTTTTTGAGCAGTTTGCGGAACAGTATGTTAAAAACATAAACGCAGAACAGCGGATACACAAACCACGAACCGAGGTTGTAGGCAAAACTTCGCCGTCAATAAACGGCATAACAAAAAAGGTTGTACAGATCAAATTTGCCCTGAGCAATCGTATAGCCGACCTGAGTAAGTGCGAATGCGATTATTCCGTAAACAATGTTCCATAGATACGCAGGAATCAACAAGCGTTTTGTCCGTCCCCATATATATTTGAAAATATGTTCCTCGTGTTTTTCCTTGTAAAAATAGCCCGAAATGAAAACGAACAAGGCGAGATTATACGAATACTTCGGAAACCAATCATACATCAGCGACACACCGCCGTTGTAGCAATGCCCCGAAACTATGATAATAATGCCGATTGCCGACAAAATTTAAAAGTAAAATTAATGTTTCCTTCATCGCCGAGCCTTTTGTTTTCAGCTGTGACACTGTTTTGTTTAAGTGCAGATTTACTGCGTGTTTTGTTCTTTCCCATAATTTCCTCTCATCTGTTTTTGTCGCAATTTAAAAATTCCGCAAAATCACACGGTAATTGTACCACAAAAGCAATCTGCAATCAATATATCAAATTCACCGTGCAAAACACATATAAGCAAAACACATATAAATCATTATTTTGCACAATCTCACTTTTGTTTCAACAGGTATTTAAATCTTTCATTTGCAACTGTTCCGCCATACAATTGTGTACATACCCTTAAAAAAACTAAGATTAAAATGTAAATAAATTCAGTCAAAAAGCCGGGCAAAGCATAAAATAAAAAAAATATGCAAAAAACTATTGACACAACCTTTACATAATGCTATAATAATAAAGCTGTAAAAAACAGCAGAGTTGTATATCGCGGGATAGAGCAGCTCGGTAGCTCGTCGGGCTCATAACCCGAAGGTCGTTGGTTCAAATCCGGCTCCCGCAACCATCCAATAAGCACTAACCGTTATGGTTAGTGCTTATTTTTTATTTTGCAAACTTTCAAAGCAATTGCACAAATCAAAACCACCCGTCCAACGGGTGGTTTGCTCTAGGCTATAAGCCATGCTACCGGCCAGCGCCTCAAGACGCTGGCTTTCACTTTGTTCAAGCCTATTGCCTTTGCCTCTTTCGCCACCCTTAAAAGGGTCTTCATATTCTCGTACACTTAATTTATATAGTGCTATATCATGCTTTTCTTGGTCTTCTATGTATTTTCTTATGGTTGCTTCATTTAGACCTACTGTACTCACATAATATCCTTCTGCCCAAAAGTGTCTATTTCCAAACTTATACTTCAGATTTGCGTGTTTCTCAAACATCATTAACGCACTTTTTCCTTTTAAATATCCCATAAAACTTGACACACTCATCTTCGGTGGTATACTTAATAACAAGTGTACATGATCTATCATCATATGCCCCTCTAGTATCTCTACTCCTTTGTACTGACATAACAATCTTATTATGTCTTGCAAACTCTGTCGATACTGTGCATATATTATTTTTCTTCTATACTTTGGTACAAACACTACATGGTATTTGCACATCCATTTTGTGTGGGATAAACTATTTGTTTTATTTGCCATTAAAATCACCTTTCTTTTTTACAATAGACTTGAACATTCTTATTGTAATACGATTGGTGATTTTTTTGTATAACTTTTTATGCACACCCGCATAGCGGGTGGTTGTTTGTACCACGCAAGCGTGGCACTGGGTAAACCCATTAAATACAACGCACAACAGCACCGATATTACTTCGGTGCTGTTTTTTGTTTTTATTATAAAGTTTTGGCTGAATAATCAAAGCTTAATGTTATTCATCTCGTCACCGAGGACATCGGCGATTTCTTTCAGATGACCTGTGCGTTTGCCTTTTAGTTTATAGAACTGCAAAAGTCCATAGCCCGGGTACTCGTTGCCCTCAACCATAACGGGACCGTTCTTTGAAAAGGCGATATCCCATCCGATATATCTCACCTGCGGAATCTTTTCCGCTGCCTCAACAACCATGTCAAGAGCCTCTCGAACGCCTGCAATCTTAACCTCGGAGAACTTCTTGCCTGTCATCGGGTGTTTGTCATAAACATTGCCGTAGTCGTCAATTACATTACTGTCGATTCTGCCGTCTGCATCAAGGCTGAGGTAGAGGTCATTTGTACAGCCGATAACATTTGACTCGTCCTGATTGATACGGAGAGCGTTATTTATTATATGCGCCTTGCCGTCCTTATAGAGCGTAACAACTCGCCATGAATTTACAACGCACGGATTGATTTCGTTGAGGTCATCGCTCTGAACGATTGCTTCCTCAACAAGAAGCTGACCGTTTGCCTTGAGTTCATCATAAAGCTTGTTGCTGTCCTTTACATCGGCAACGGTGATTTTTGAAATACCGTGACCGCCCTCGCCTGTCGGATCTTTTGCAAAAACGGTTTCTCTGCCGTCAAGGAACTTCCTGAAATCTTCCTTACTGCCTGTGCGAAGGTTGATGAAATCTCTTTTGAGATACTTTTTGAAAAGCTCGTCAAAAACAAGCTTGTCACGAAGAAGAACGATATATTCCTCATCGTTAAGATATTCAAGAATTTTGTAGAAAGTTTTTGCAGTTACAAAGGTTTTTTTCTCTTTAGCAGAAAGGTTGATAAAATCGCAACGGAAATAGTCCGTGTAGCCTGTGCCTCTGATGAGAAAGTTGCGGATTATGTCGAACTTGATATAAGCCTTTGACTTACCGCTGTTCTTGGCGATAATGTCAATGTGCTTATCCATTCTGCTGTGGTTAATATCTCTGAATTTATTCAAAAGCCATTTGTGTACCGAAACTGCCATCTTACTTCTCCTTTACAACCTTACCGTCTTTTACATAAAATCTCGGATTGTTCTTGCCTATATTCACAAGCGCCTCGGCATTGCCCATACCCGAACTTCTGCCGAACATTCCAACTGTTATGCCGTCACCGAGGAGTGTTACCTCGTCATCAATTTTTACCGATGAATCAACCTTAACAGCCGTCATATTCATACACATCTCACCGACAACAGGATATTTTTTGCCGTTGATAACAACCTGTCTGTTGTGATTTGCGTGACCGATGCCATTGTTGTAGCCGACAGGAAGAATTGCAAGAATAATATCCTCATCTGCCGTATATGACGCATTGTAGCCGAACCACTCGCCCTTGTTCACCTTTTTAAGCTGAAGAATACGGGTTTTCATCTTCATAGCCGGCTGTAAATCTATCTTTACATCAAAATATGTTTCGCTGATGTTGTACTTCTTAATGAAGTAATTGTTTCGCATTTTGCGAAGTTTGTCCTTTGGCGAATTTGAAAGAGAATCGGGGGCAACATTGTAGCCATAGATTGCAATGCCCATTCTCACGCCTGTTGTAAAAGGCTGTTTCGGGTGGGTGAGCATTGAAACGGAACTGCCATATGGACAATCGGGATTTTATTCAAATCAATAAGCGATGTAAGCTCCTTGAAGTTTCTGACCTGCTCGTCCCAATGTGGGTCAAAAATTCCGGCTGTTGCAAAATGCTGATAAATTCCCTCAAGAACAAAATTTGAACCGTTAATCATATCAACGGCAGTTTTAACCTCGTTCTTATCCTTGAAGCCGAGGCGGTTAAATCCTGTATCAATCTGGAGATGAACCTTGAAATTGCAGTCAATGTTCAAATCAAGCAACCTTTTGAGGTAGTCAAGCTCATTCACGGCAATTGTAAGGTCAAGCTGTTTAGCCTCCTCCATTCTCGAAAGATGAACCGGATGCAGGCACAAAAGCGGAGCGTCCTTGTTGACCTTACGAAAGCTTTGAGCCTCCTCAAGAGAGGACACGGCAAAATAGTTAATGCCGTTTTTGTACATTTCATTTGCCACTTCCATACCGTGACCGTAACCGTCACCCTTGAGAACGGCAATAAAATATTTGTAGTCACTGTATTTTTGTGTTATCGCACGGGCATTTGCACCGATTTTGTCAAGGTCAATTTCAACATATGAATCCAGCATTCCAAAGCCTCCGTTAATACACTATATCCTTAGAATTATAGCATAATTGCATGGGTAAATCAATAGCGATATTGAACAGTAACGGCGTACGGTTCGGGCATAAAACTGAAAATTAAAAATGTAAAATAGAAAATTATGGTCGGGAAGACAATTTGCAAGAGTGAAAAACATTGTCGCCCGACCGTTTTTGTATATATGGAAGTTGTTGCAAATTTGTATGAGCGGATATTATATGCCTACAGATAACCACGCAAAGATTTGTAGAAATTAAAATTATATAAATAAAGCAAAAATTGCATCAATGCCGTATCAGGCATTGGTGCAATTCCTTTATCTAACTATCTTCCGGAAAGGACTGCGGTGTGCCACCGCAGTCCTAAATTTTCAATTTGCCAACGGCTTGCCGTTATACAAGCCCTACAATATACATCTGAATTGTGGTTGCATCAATGACGGTAATATCGGAATCAAAGTTTACATCAGAGTTTATACGCTCTATCTCGTTCTGATTGATAAGACCCACAATTGCTTTCTGAATTACGGTTGCATCGGCAACATTGATTTTGCCGTCACCGTTTGCATCACCGTAATATGCCTTTTCGGCTGAATTGGTGCTTGCAGTCATAACATAGTTTGTCATACCGATTGCAAGGTTGCCCTTGTCAACTCTTTTTACATACTGCAAAGTTGCCTTGTTGTTCGGAGAATCCGACACGGCAACATACATCGCATCGCCCTTGAGAACCATGCCGTAGCAAAGCTTGCCTGATGATGCGGACACACCACTGATATCGGATGCGACAACTGCCTGTCTGCCTGTTTCAACATCGTATGAATACACGGCATCAGAGGTATTAAAATACAGAGTATCGTTGTATTTTTCAAGGCTCATAAATGTATTTATCCAGTAGGAATTACCGCCTGCGCTCCATCTTTCGTTCAATTTCAGCTTTTTCTCGTATGTATTGCTGTCAAGCTTGTATTTTAGCAATGCACCCTTGTTAGCTGAAGAATTGTTGTTGACAAAGCCGTAAAATTCACCTTTAACCTCGCAAAGCCTTGTGTCGAAATTATGGATTTCGTAATTATCATATTTTTTCGAATTTGCACCGTAGCTTATTGTGTAATCATAGTGCTTTGACGGAAGATTCTGAATGGCATTGTCACTCAAAAGGAAGTATGTATGCTGAGCGTGTCCCGGTCGGTCATTAATAGGATCATCCCATGTAACATCAACATTATACCAAGCGTTGCCGATATGAACCTTGTTCCACATATGGTTCATTGAGCTTGAAACAACAAGCTCGGAGTCTATTCCGACAAGTGAAAGCATATAGGAATACGCAAGTGCATAGCCCTGACATACGGAAGTTTTTTCAACAAGCGAATTGTAAATATCAGCCTTGCTGTAATCCGATGTGCTGTACTCGCTCATAATGGCAAGCTCATCGTGAATTACGAGTGCCTTTTCGGAATCGGTCATATTCTCGTCCACGAGCGAAAGAATTCTCTCAACCTCTTTATCAAGCGACTTTTTCTGTGTTGCATACTCGCTCTTGCTGATTGTGTACTCGGGATAGATTGACGCAACCTTATCCTCTGACGGATAGTAGGAGTACGAAAATCCCTGATTCACATAATAAAGCTCCGGATGAGTCAAGGTCAGAACCTTAAAAAATTCCGAAGCATCGCTTCTCTGAACATTTAGACTGCTGATGTCAATTTCCTCGTCAAAATTTTTAAGGCTGTTAAGAACCATGCTTTCAGCCTTAGCGTATTTGTCGTACATTGCTTTGTTATAAAAAATTTTGCCCTCTTTCGGCGCTGTGTATGCCGAAGCTGTAAAAATGCCCGTTGACACCGCACAGGATACCGAAACCGTCACCGTGAGCATCAGTGCAAAAAATTTACATGTTGATTTTTTCATGTATATTTCCCCTTCTTGAGTCAAAGATGCAAAATGCACAAAAAAAATTTGATTTTCTCTGACTTTTACAACTAAATTATACCATTCACAGGCACAACAATTCAATTCACATAAACGCCGAAGTTATGAACACTAATTTGTCTGTTTATACAAAAATTTAGTTTAATTACAGATAAAACGCAATAAAACACAATAAAACATACTAAGCTATACCGTCATACAATCCGCTGTCTGCACATACAATCTATTACAGATGTCCCCCTAAGGAGGACAGACAGGAGGGCTGTATGTGAAAGGTATCGTAGAAGAAAGAGCGGCAATGCTCGGTGAATACATAATCGAAAGCAAGGCAACCGTGAGAAGTACGGCAAAAAAGTTCGGTGTGAGCAAAAGCACCGTGCATAAGGATGTCAGCCAACGGCTAAAAGTACTTAACCCTGCACTTTACCGACAGGTGAGGGAAATTCTTGACACCAACAAAAGCGAAAGGCACATAAGAGGCGGTCTTGCAACAAAAAAGAAATATCTGCAAAAGAAAGCATCCGAAAGCGAAAAAAGCTGAAAATCAACTGCAATACGGCTCATACACCATACAAAACCGCATTTAAAGAGTATATTTTGGGTATTTTGGAACTTTACTTTTTATGACTTGCGTTGTATAATGGAGTGTAAATATTTTCAGATTTGTCTATAGTTTGTGTACGGCAGTGGTTAATGCACGGCTGTACCTGAGGAGAAATTAAAAATGAGAAAAATTCCCTTTTCGCCGCCTGACCTTTCTCAGGCAGAAATTGACGAAGTTATAAAGGTTCTGAAATCGGGCTGGATTACAACAGGTCCCGAAACAAAGCTTTTTGAAAGCCGTATTGCAGAAAGATGTCACACGGAAAAGGCTGTCTGTCTTTCATCGCAGACCTCTTGTGCCGAACTTACTCTGCGTATTCTCGGCATCGGTCCGGGAGATGAGGTTATCGTTCCGGCATACACCTACACGGCAACCGCATCAATCGTCTACCATGTGGGTGCAAAGCCTGTTATGGTTGACTGCAAAAGCGGCAGCTTTGAAATGGACTACGATAAAATGGAGGCTGCAATCAACCACAATACAAAGGTTATCATTCCTGTTGACCTTGCAGGTGTTGTGTGCGACTATGACCGTATTTTTGAGGCTGTTGAAAGAAAGAAAGGCGTTTTCAATCCACGCAATGAGCTTCAGGAAAAGTTCGGCAGAGTTATTGTTATGGCTGACGGCGCTCACGCATTCGGTGCGCAATGGCACGGTAAAATGTGCGGTGAAATTGCCGACTTCACAAACTTCAGCTTTCACGCTGTAAAGAATATGACAACCGCCGAGGGCGGTGCGGCTGTTCACCGTTCACATGACGGAATTGACGAGGAAGAAATGTACAAGCAGTATATGCTTCTCTCACTTCACGGTCAGACCAAGGACGCATATCAAAAAAACAAAGTCGCATCGTGGGAATATGATGTTGTTGACACTCAGTACAAGTGTAATATGACCGATGTGCTTGCCGCAATCGGTGTGGCTCAGCTTGAACGCTACAATAAAATTCTCGACCGCAGACATCAACTTATAAAGCTTTACAACGAAGAATTTAAAGATTTGCCTGTTCAGGTGCTTAATCACTGCGATGAAAACCACCGCAGCAGCGGTCACCTTTACTTTGTAAGATTTATCGGCAAAGACGCAGAATACCGTAACAAGTTCTATAATATGATGGCTGACCACGGCGTAATGTGCAATGTCCACTTCAAGCCGTTGCCGTTGCTTTCGGCATACAGCAAGCGTGGTTTCAAGATTACCGATTATCCGAATGCGTATAATATGCACAAAAACCAGCTCACCCTCCCGATGAACTCAACTCTCACAGACGATGAAGCATGGTATGTAATTGAAACATTCAAACAATGTATGAAAACACTTAAATAACGGCGAGTCGCCGTTCCCGGTTTATAAATTGAAAATTAAGGACGGCGGTGTGCAACCGTCAATAATTTGAGAAGACAGTCAGATAAATAAAATGCATCAGATGCCATGTAAGGCTCTGATGCATTTTGTTTTGTAAGGAATCTGCCTCTACAAATAAACAGCAACTTTCATATAAAATAAATGGTCGGGAAATACAGCTTTGCATTTTGCAATGTATCTTCCCGACCGTAACTTTTCACTATTAACTATTAACTTTTACCTGCCGTCAGGGCTTGCGCTGTCCGTCAGGACAATTTAGCTATCCGCAGGATAATTTAGCTTGCGTAGCAAATTTAGCTCACGCTTGCGTGAATTTAGCTGACGAAAATCAAAAATTTTCGTCAATACCCCCACCTGTCAAAAAATCTGACAGTCTGATATGTCAGGATATAGTTCTGACTTTCGTGGAAAGCGCTCTGAACCATATCGGGATTATACATATACATAATGCGGTGCTGAACGGCATCCTTGTTTTCGTCAAAGATATAGCTTACCGCCTGAATACATTCCTGATTTGTGCCGATTTTGGTACTGCCGGTATAATGGCAGTTCTCGATAACCGAGCAACTGTCGGATAACCGTCAAAGCACATTGCATCTTTTACCGACTGAGCAATGAGCGCCGCTCCTATAAAACCGCCCGAACCGAATTCGCCCATGCAAAGCCTTTCAAGAAGATCCCTGTCCTCATCGGTAAGCGTTACCTTGGAGCATTCATAGGTTTTGTCCGGATTGTCAATTGCCACAAGATAACCTGCGTCCCATTGAGATTGGTAATCAACAGGCTCTTTCGGCGGAATTGCCGTAGCAAACGGAACGGTTGCCTGTGTTGTTGTCACGGGCTGAGTTGTCGCTTTTGTTGCCTTTGTGGCTTTTGTCTGAGGCTGAGTTGTTGCCTTGGTTGCTTTAGGCTTTGCCGTTGTTGTTTCAACGGGTACAGTTGTTGCAGAAACAGTTGTTGTCGGAACAATCTTCGAATATTCGGATTTACCCTTGCCATTGCCGATTCTGTCGGAGTTTCTCCGGCATTGAGAGTACCGTTTGAGCAGACGAACTGCAAAACTACCAAAACGGATACTACAACAAGCACAACCGACAAAACCTTGTTTATATTTTTATTGAAAAACTTCATCGTTTCACCGCCGTTTAATACTTCTAAACACAAATGACGCACAAAAAGACACGCTGTCACACATACAACAATTATACCACAGTATGCATTTCTTTTCAATTTGAGCATTCTACAAAAATGAACTGCCTTTTTTAAACAATATTACCTAAGCGGACAAATTATTACCATAAACAAAAGCCGACGCATATGCACCGGCTTTTTATTTTGAAAATACTTATTTATAATGACTGTTTCTCGGCTCTTCTGTACTTTGAAGGTGTTGTTTCGTAGTACATTTTGAATGCTCTGTTAAAGTTTGAAATGTTGTTGAAGCCCGACATACCTGCAATTTCGATAACGGGAGTGTCCGTTGTAGTAAGAAGCATTGCGGCTCTTGTCAGTCTGAGCTCGTTAAGGTAGTTTACAAATGTTGTATTCATAAGCTCCTTAAAGAGATGCGACACATAGTAACGGCTGAGACCTGTTGTCTGAGCTATTGTATCAAGAGTAATACTGTCGCAGAAGTTGTTGTTGATATATTCAGTAATTCTGCGGAGAGCACGGTACTTTTTGCCCTGAGCCTCAACATCACAAATCTTAACAAGACCCGATGAGAAAAGAATATAGAAAATGTCGTACATTTTGCCGTGAACAAGAATCTGGAAGAACTCGTGCTTTTCGTTCTCGGCAGAAATAACCGTGTTCATATCGTCAATAAGATTGTTATAACGGTAGTCGCCTCTCGTAACCTTTGCAAAGTGAGTGCAGTTGCCTGTTACAAGACCTCTGATCAGACTCTGCGGAATAAACTCCTGAGTGAGCGATGCAGGATTTGAAAGGTTAAGAAGAATAACATCAACTCTTGCATTGCCTGTATTATTAATTTTGTATCTCTGATTAGGTGAAATAAAGTAAATGTCGCCTGTTGAGAGCGAATAAGTGTCAGCACCCATTTCAACGGTCATATAGCCGTCCCTTACAACAGCCACAAGAACCTCGTTGTGAACATTCCACATATTGCTGTCAATAATCATCTCACCGCAGACTACTCTGTAAGCTGAACTGGATGCGGTTGCCGAACGCAAGAAATCAAAACTCATAATAATAACCCCGATTCTAAAAAATTATGTTTTCAAACATTTTGTGTCTAAAAACAACACAAATAATCACTGCAACAATATAATAGACTTTATGCACAATAAAGTCAATAATTACGACAAATGTGCAAAAAATAAATGTATAAACCGTAATTAGTGCAAATTTTAAATATTCCGCTGTCTGCTGTATGTTAATTGATTTTTAATTATACGCAATAATGTATCAATTTATCTACTGATAATTGTTATGATTATTTCCGAATCAGACATTATTGTTTAACGGTTTTAATATGAAATATTGCCAACCGTATGGCAATTAAAATGAATCGTTTACATTTTCAAGCTGCTTTTTAAATTCATCAACAACATTTTTGCGGTGATATAATTCTGACCTTTCCGCCAAGACCGAATACCCAAGCGTAGAACTGTTTGCTTGTCATAATATCAACCGATACACCGAATGTTGTGTCGCTTTCCTTTGTAACAAAAATATCCCTGCCGAACCTGTCAACAATAACACCTATGCAGTCATTGTCAACCGACAGCTTAACCGTAGTTTTTTCACCGCCGAACATTGAGAAAACACCCTTTGAATAACCTGCAGGATCAAATTTTTCAAAGGTCTTTCCCCCGTCACGCTCATCGTCAAGCACCTCGATATCGTCCATTTTGTCAACTCGGTAATGCTTTATACTGTCGGCGCAGGCATCATAGGCAATGAGATAGTAATTCTCATCATCCCAGCACAGCGCCCACGGTGAAGCCGTATATCCGCCGTTCCTGATTTTTTCACGCTTGACAATTCGCTCCGTTCCCGAAAAATCGAGTTCCCAACGGTAGTATTTGAACGAGATTTCGTTGAGTGCTATTGCATTCTGAATTTTGTCAACCGAATAATAAATTCGTTCATTCATTGTTTTGGCTCTGTTTGCGACAAAAACCTGCCGTTGCAGTTCCTTGCCGTCGTGAACACTTGCAAGCCCTTCAAGCTTATGAATGAGGGAAATGCTCTTTTTTTCGGTAATGAATTTTGAGCTTTGAATTGCGTCAACAAGAAGCTTCAACTCGGGCAGCTCAAATTCTCTGCTTGCAACATAATATTTAACGGTTGATGATTTGCTCTTGCAGATGTCCATTCCGAATTTTTCAAGCACCTGCAAATCATCGTAAAGACTTTTTCGCTCCGCAGTAATTCCGTACAATGCAAGCTCCGCCAGAATTTCGCTTGAAGTCAGCCCGTGATTTTCATCGGTCTTTTCAAGAAGAATTTTCCGCAGATACAAAAGTTTCTGTTTTTGCATAGGATTTCTCGACATAATACAGTCCCCCTCAAAGGATTATATAGTTTTATGTGTTCATTATATCAAATTTCAGCCGAGATTTCCATATATTTTACGGCGAGCCGCCGTTCCCAATTCGTGTAGATAGTTTGTAATATCAAAATCATATTATGCCCGAGCGCGCATAAAATTGAAAATTGAAAATGGAAAATGAAAAATTATGGTCGAGCGTAGCATTGTAATTGTTCGCACAATCCAGTAGGGGCGGTCATTGGCCGCCCGCAAGTAAAGACACAAACATTGTGATAGAAATAAACTATATAAATATCACAAAGTTACTGCTATTTTGTAGCGGCGAACCGTGTTCACCCGCTCGTGTGCAACGCACACAATTGCACGCATTGCGTACAAATTTGAATACACATTTTTCATCACATAAAAAAATATGTGTTTAAACAAATTCTATCATTAAGGCGGGCGCCCAATGAGCGCCCCTACAATTAAACAGTTAAATTCATATAAAATAAAAATTGCATCAATGCCGTTTCGGGCATCAATGCAATTCATTTACATAACTATCTTCTCAAAAAGGTCTGCGGTGGCACACCGCCGACCATAATTTTCAATTTTCCATTTTACATTAACTGCTAAATCCGCTCATCAAGCCCGTAAGCATTACGACAAGGGGCATTGTTGCAAGTGAAAATACCGTAGTTGCGGCAACGATACTAACCGACAGCTCAACATCCTTGTTGAACTTTGTTGCAAACATAGTTGTTGTTGCGGCGGTAGGGGCTGATGTGGCAATTACGCAAGCCATGGTAATTATGGGTGTGACACGGCACAATGACATTACAACCGCTGTAATCATCGGCAAAGCAATCAGACGGACTGCCGAAGAAAAATATACACCCTTGTCAGTGAACGCCTTTTTAAAGTCAGCCTGTGAAAGGTAAAAACCGATAATAAGCATTGGGAGCGGAGTGTTCAGAACTGCAAGATATTCAACCGGTTGGCTGATTATGTACGGAAGCTTAAAACCTGTAATAAAGATGATAATTGCAAGGACAACACCGATCAAACCGGGGTTGAGAACAAGCTTTTTGAATGAAAGCTGTTTTTTGTCACCGCTCATTGAAACAAGTCCGTGCGTCCATACAAAAATGTTGAATACGGCAACAAAAATTGAGCCGTAAAACCAACCGTCATCACCGAGAATTGCTTCTGGAGGGGCAAAGACATAAATGCACAGTTTGAATAGATTGTTGCAAAGCGGATAACAGCCTTACGGCTTCATCTTTATCATGAAATATCAGGTTACAGATAAGTATTGACACAGCGAAAACAAGTGCAGAACAGGTAACGCAAATTATAAGTCCGCTCAAAAGTTCAAACGAGAACTCCCGCTGAAAAGCAGAAATCATAACACAGGGCGTCACAACATACAATACTATATCGGTCATGTGACGGGCGGAAAAATCGGTGATAATTTTCTTCTTACCGCAAATAAAACCGACTGCAATCAAAATGAACAGTACAAGCACCTGTTGTGCAATAATAATGAAATTCTCTCCCATAAATCATTCTTCTCTCTTACATTAATTGCTATTATTTTAGCACAGTTGCAAGGGGTTTTCAAATGATGATGTGCTTTTTTTCGGTTTTTTTGACAGAAAAAACGACATAGTTCACAAATATGAGTTAATAACATTGTGCATTTTAACTAACAGGAATTTTATTTTTTCGCAAATATGTATTAACCGCTGAATTTTTGTACAGTTTATTGACATTTTTTACTCTCAAATGTATAATATTTACAAAAGATAAAACTTTTATTTCTGCAATATTTTATTACTTTGAAAGAAGGATTTATTATGGCAACAACAAAGAAAACAACTGCAAAAACAGCCCCTGCAAAAACTGCTCCCGTTAAGGAAGAGCCTGTAAAAAAGACTGTTGCAAAGGCTGAGCCTGCTAAGACTGTTGCTACAGCTGCAAAGAAGGCTGAACCCGCAAAGACAGAAACCGTAAAGGTTGAAACTGTTAAGAAAGCAGAACCCGTTAAAAAGGCTCCTGTTAAGAAAGTAGCTCCAAAGAAGGTTGCTCCAAAGAAGCCCGTTCCGGTTGAAACAAAGGTTAATTTCTTCGTAGAATATGCAGGCGCACAGGTTCCTGTTGAAGAAGTAATCAAAAATGTTAAGGCTACATACGGCAAGGATGCAAAGGAAATTTCAATCTATCTCAAGCCCGAAGAAAGCAAGGCATACTTTGTTGCCGACGGCAACGCAGAAGAGATGGATGTATTCTTCTGCTGATTGCAATAAATTTTGAATTTAAAACACAAGCTTTAAAGACCGCTCAAAAGAGCGGTCTTTTGTTGTTTTAAGATGAATGTTGCGAAAAATAGTAGTGCGGATATTATCCGCCCCACGACCAAACAGTTAATTTCATATATAAAAAACGGTCGGGCGACAATGATTTGCATTTTGCAAACTGTCGCCCGACTTTAATTTTCAATTTTCAACTTTCAATTTTCCATACGCTCGGGCAATTTAACTCTCGCACTTGTAAAACTAACTTCTCGAACGGGGAACGGCGGTTCGCCGTATTATCTGTCTTTCAAATCAACATATTCCTTGTTTTCGGAAATGCTCATATATGCAGGACGGATAATCTTACCGCAGTTGATAAGCTCCTCAAGTCTGTGTGCGCTCCAACCCGTAATACGAGCTGTTGCAAAAAGCGGAGTATAAAGCTCACACGGAATATCAAGAAGGCTGTAAAGAAGTCCGCTGTAGAAATCGACATTTGCGGCAACGCCCTTGTAGATTTTACGCTTTCTGCCGATAACCTTCGGCGCCAGTCTTTCAACTCTCTCATAAAGATCAAATTCATCATTGTGACCTTCGGTAAACGCAAGCTTTTTAACAGCACCGTGAAGAATCTGCTGACGGGGGTCGGAAATTGTATAAACTGCGTGTCCCATACCGTAGATAAGACCTTTTTTATCAAAAACCTGCTTGTCAAGGAGCTTTTCAAGATAATCTTCAAGAGCGTCCTCGTCTTCCCAGTCCTTAACATGCTTTTTGAGATCCTCAAACATATAGTACACCTTAACATTTGCACCGCCGTGCTTAGGACCTTTAAGTGACGCAAGTGCCGCAGCTACTGCCGAGTATGTATCAGTACCCGAAGATGTTACAACATGTGTTGTAAATGTTGAGTTGTTACCGCCGCCGTGTTCCATATGGAGAATGAGCGCCATATCAAGAACCTTTGCCTCAAGCGGAGTATAGTGTCTGTCGGGACGAAGAAGCGACAGAATAACCTCGGCTGTTGACATTGTAGCTCTGCACGGTGGATATAAAGCTGTTATCACGCTGATAGTGATTATATGCGTGATAGCCATAAACCGACAAAAGGGGGAATACAGAGATAAGCTGTATGCACTGTCTTAAAACATTGTCGATTGATGTATCGTTAGCGTTCTTATCATAGCAGAAAAGTGTGAGAACACTTCTTGCTATTGAATTCATCATATCATTACTTGTCGCCTTGAGGATAACATCACGAACAAAGTGCTGAGGAAGGGTTCTGTACTGAACGAGAAGCTTCTTAAAATCTTTAAGCTGTTCTTTGTTAGGCATATCGCCAAAGAGAAGAAGATATGTAACCTCTTCAAAGCCAAAACGGTCATCCTCAAGAATACCGTCAACGATATCCTTTACATTATAGCCCCTGTAACGAAGCTCACCCTCGCAAGGAACAAGCTTTCCGTCAACAAGCTTATTCTGTGTGATTGTTGAAATATCTGTAAGACCTGTGAGAACGCCCTTACCGTCAAGGTCACGCAAACCTCTTTTTACATTGTACTTACTGTATAAATCTGTATCAATAACGGAGTTATGCGTCATTTTCTGAGCCAGAGC
>ENA-OQCP01000031-OQCP01000031.1-human-gut-metagenome-genome-assembly--contig:-NODE-31-length-51376-cov-4.379598_pt1 | contig 51376 bp, 66 predicted proteins | sample MGYA00242760_ERZ504583 | MGnify/ENA primary metagenome ERZ504583 (study PRJEB26092, sample SAMD00036308) | human gut metagenome | host: Homo sapiens | study: EMG produced TPA metagenomics assembly of...
ACCGGAGAAAAATATGTTTGAAAAAAACTTAAAAAAAATATTCAAAACAGAGAAGAAAAAGAAAAACATAATTACGATTTAACTTTTGACAACGTGGCAATCCCAGAGGTGCACGTAAAAAGCACCGAAAGCCACGAGGACACTGATAAAGAAAATGCACCTATCAGCTATGACAATGTTGCCATACCTGAGGTGCATATCAGAAACAGAAAAAATAAATAAACTAAAACTCCATATGCCTTTTGCCCTTTCACAAAGCTCCTATCCTTCCCTGCTTATTGTCCTTATTCTGCTTTCTCAACAGATATTATCTTTCCCTCAAACGGATCCACCTCTGAAATAGTTCCGGTATATTTTACAGTCACCTTATCTCCACTTGCAACACCCTCAAGTCCGTCAGGCTTCTCATCAAAGGTAAAGCTGTATGGTGTATCCTTATCATCAGTCACTACAAACATGAAGTCCTTTATGTCATCAATCGTTCCTGTAAGCTCCTTCTCTTCCTGTGAGCCCTTTTCACCTTCATCCTTGGTATCAGCCTGCTTTGCACTTTCAGTGCCAGCTGCCTTATCCTGCTTTGTATCGCTCTGTCCGCAGCCTGCAAACAAGCCGGCGCAAAGCATAGCTCCTATTACAATTGTAATCAGTTTTTTCTTCATTATGATATACCTCTTTCTTTATTTATAAGCACTACTATGAGTACGTTTTCTAAAGAGTACTCTCCTACCAGCTTAAAGTAAATAGAATACATAAAATATTAAAAAAATCTTACGAATTACTGCTTTTTTGAGCCTCTTGCGAGCCTTGCAGGATACCATTTTTCAAACCATCCGGTAAATATGCCCATCAATACAGGCATCAGATTGTTTACGACAATAAGTGTAGCTCCAACACCTGCCTTTTTCAGCAGAAATGTCCACACTGCTGTCAACACGTATAATACTCCCCATGCCGCCGCAAGTATATAATTCGTCTTCATAAAGAGAGGATTTTTATGTGCGGCTTCACCGCCATAATTGTATTTCACATATGTTGCGCATAAAGGCTCCTTTGTCAGGCATGAAACCAGCCAGAACAGCCCAAACACCAGATATCCGATATCTGTTGATATGTCACCTGCTCCTGTCAGGCTTGCAATCGCAGAAAGTATAGCAACAGCAACAATTGAGAGCTGATCCCATATTACAAATTTATGTTTTCTCATAATAAAAGGTATAGCGGATGCCACCAAAAGAGCAATCACAGAACCCTTTTCAGTATTGACAGAAACTGCTATCCAAAACGTAATCCATGGTATGAGCATTGTCATCATGGATGGATTTTTCTGTACCTCCACACCTTGTGATGTTTTTTCTGCCTCTTTGACTGCCGATGTACTTCCAAAAAATTTATCCCAGTTTACCATCAAGGAAAAATCACCTGTCACCGTATACATCTGCTTTCCCAATGCCTCTGCGCCACCTATCTCGCCTCGGGAAATAGCCGACCATACCGTAAAAGGCGTATCTATGCGTGTAGTCGCTGCAAGGCTTTGGTCAGTAAGCACCTCACCACCTTTATCATCAAGCTTTATTTGGTATGTATGCTTCAAATCGGTATAGCATATCTCAAGCACGCGTTCCTTTCCGTCATAAGTATCCTTATTGTATAATGCAGCCATCTGTCTGGTGAAAACAAGGTCATCCGCTTCCTTTTCTCCTGTTGTCCTGCTGATTCCCCAGCTGGCATCCGCCATACTTTCAAATACATCCCTTGGATATAAAAGAGTATGGAGCGCCGCTTCTGTTTTTTCAGATATTTTTCCTGTGATGGCATATTCTGCCCCGGCACTTTTTACCGTAGCCAGATATTCGTCAGTCCTCTTTGACAGCTCTTTTACACGAAATAGCTCACCCTGACCACAAAATATGGTTATATAATGCCCTTTTCCAAGGAAATGGTCAAACATCCGAAGTACACTGTCATAATTTCCCTCTGCAGAATAAAAGCCACAGGTAGAGATTAGCACATGCCTTTTGCCTTCCATGTCATATCTGCAATCATGGCTGCCGCTTCCGTATCCGTCATCCTTTGTACTCATAAATGGCAGCTCATGGGAAGCTGCCTGTCAATCACGTTCTTTAGTATTCCCGGCACACTAAAATAGTACAGAGGAAACGACCACACAACAATATCCGCTTCAAGCATTTTCCCAATAACAGTCTGCATATCGTCATTTATGCAGCACACCCCTGGTGTCTTCTGCCAGCATGCAAAGCAGCCCTTACACGCTCCTACATTCATTGAGGCTACATGCATTTCATCAATAGATATAGCTTCATTTTTGCTCTTATATCCTTCTTTGAAGCCTTCTATAAAGCTGTTTGCAAGCCTTAACGAATTGCTTCGTTTGCCTTTTGGACTTCCGTTAATCAGAAGTATGTTCATGCTTTATGCCCTCCTGTAAGTATATAGTTAATTTTAGTATAGCGGATTGACAGACAGAAGGTCTTGCCCAGACAGCAAAAACCATGTCAGAGCTTTCTACAGAGGTCGAAAACATCCTGACTTCATTCAGAGATGAATTTGAGATGGTTAAAAATGAAACCGAAAAAATGACCTCATCCATTGAAGAAACGCTCCGTCTCATCCAGCTCACTCTTGAAAAGGTAATGCAGACCGATGAAAATGTTGAGAAATGTACCTCATTATATATCTGGCGGCTCATATATACATTGTAGCTGTGCTTCGTCCTCTATTCATATCACATATACTTGTATTTCTAGTACCAATTATACAACATATAGTGCCTACAATCTATACTCTTGGCGCGAAATGTAGTTTTCAGGGTGTGAAATGCAGATTGGCAATAAAAAACAAGGGAAAGTACTAAATACTTTCCCTTGCAAAATCTTATATATAGACTTTTAAATTAGAACCTTTGTCTATTTTGTCTGCTCTGCGATAGCAGCCTGTGCTGCAGCAAGACGAGCGATTGGTACACGGAATGGTGAACATGAAACATAGTCAAGTCCAATCTTGTGGCAGAACTCAACTGATGAAGGATCTCCACCGTGCTCTCCACAGATACCAACGTGGAGGTTAGGATTAACTGGCTTTCCAAGCTTAATAGCTGTCTCCATTAATTTACCAACACCTGTCTGGTCAAGCTTAGCAAATGGATCGTTCTCGAAAATCTTGTTGTCATAGTAAGCGTTAAGGAACTTACCAGCATCATCACGAGAGAATCCGAATGTCATCTGTGTAAGGTCGTTTGTACCGAAGCAGAAGAAATCAGCCTCTGTAGCGATCTCATCAGCTGTAAGAGCAGCTCTTGGGATCTCGATCATTGTACCTACATGGTACTTGATGTCAGCATTTGCAGCAGCGATCTCAGCATCAGCTGTCTCAACTACAATCTTCTTAACGAACTTAAGCTCTTTGATCTCACATACTAATGGATCATGATCTCAGGCTCGATATCCCAGTCTGGATGAGCTTTCTTTACATTGATAGCTGCACGGATAACAGCCTTTGTCTGCATCTTAGCAATCTCAGGATATGTAACTGCAAGACGGCATCCTCTATGACCCATCATTGGGTTGAACTCATGGAGTGACTCACAGATAGCTTTGATTTCCTCTACTGACTTATTCTTAGCCTTTGCAAGCTTCTCGATGTCAGCATCCTCTGTAGGAACGAACTCATGAAGAGGTGGATCAAGGAAACGGATTGTTACTGGGCATCCCTCAAGAGCCTCGTATAATTTCTCAAAATCTCCCTGCTGATATGGAAGAATCTTGTTAAGAGCTGTCTCTCTCTCCTCTACTGTATCAGAGCAGATCATCTCACGGAATGCAGCGATTCTCTCTGGATCGAAGAACATATGCTCTGTACGGCAAAGTCCGATTCCCTCTGCACCAAGCTCACGAGCCTTCTTAGCATCTGCAGGAGTATCTGCATTTGTACGAACCTTAAGTCTTCTGAACTCATCAGCCATGCCATAACACGTCCGAACTCACCAGCGATTGAAGCATCAACTGTTGGGATGATTCCAGCATAGATGTTACCTGTTGTACCATCGATAGAAATCTCAGATCCTCTGTGAATGTCTGTCCTGCAAGTGTGAACTTCTTGTTCTCCTCGTCCATATTGATATCACCACAACCAGATACACAGCATGTTCCCATACCACGTGCAACTACGGCTGCGTGAGATGTCATACCACCACGAACTGTAAGGATACCCTGAGCAGCTTCATTCCTGTGATGTCCTCTGGAGATGTCTCAAGACGTACAAGTACGACTTTCTCTCCTCTTTCAGCCCATGCCTCAGCATCATCAGCTGTGAATACAACCTTACCACAAGCAGCTCCCGGAGATGCTCCAAGACCCTTTCCAAGTGGAGTTGCAGCCTTAAGTGCAGCAGCATCGAACTGTGGATGTAATAATGTATCAAGGTTACGAGGGTCGATCATTGCAACAGCCTCAGCTGGTGTCTTATGTCCCTCATCTACTAAATCGCAAGCGATCTTAAGAGCAGCTGGAGCTGTTCTCTTACCATTACGGCACTGAAGCATATAGAGCTTCTTGTTCTCAACTGTGAACTCCATATCCTGCATATCATGGTAGTGATTCTCAAGAGTCTCACAAACCTTAAGGAACTCAGCGTATGCCTCTGGGAACTCCTGCTCCATCTGAGCGATTGGCATTGGAGTACGAACACCGGCAACAACGTCCTCACCCTGTGCATTGATAAGGAACTCACCCATAAGCTTGTTCTCACCAGTTGCAGGATCACGTGTGAATGCAACACCTGTACCTGACTCGTTATTTAAGTTACCGAATACCATTGGCATTACGTTAACAGCTGTTCCCCATGAATAAGGGATATCGTTATCTCTTCTATAAACATTTGCACGTGGGTTGTCCCATGAACGGAATACAGCCTCGATAGCAAGCTTTAACTGCTCTACAGGATCTGAAGGGAAATCTGATCCTAACTGATTCTTGTACTCAGCCTTGAACTGCTCTGCTAACTCTTTAAGGTCAGCTGCTGTAAGTCTACGTCAAATTTAACACCTCTGTCCTCTTTCATCTTGTCGATGAGCTGCTCGAAGTACTTCTTTCCTACTTCCATAACAACGTCTGAGAACATCTGAATGAAACGTCTGTATGAATCATATACGAAACGCTCGAATGCTGGATCTGGGTTACCAGCGATCATAGCTGCAACAACATCATCATTAAGACCAAGGTTAAGGATTGTATCCATCATACCTGGCATTGAAGCTCTGGCACCTGAACGAACAGATACGAGAAGAGGATTCTTAAGGTCACCGAATTTCTTTCCGTTAACCTCTTCCATCCATTTTACACCTTCCATAGTCTGAGCCATAATCTCATCATTGATCTTACGTCCATCCTCGTAGTACTGTGTACAAGCCTCAGTAGTGATTGTGAAGCCCTGTGGTACAGGAAGTCCAATCTCTGTCATCTCAGCGAGGTTAGCACCCTTACCACCGAGAAGATTACGCATGGTCATGTTACCCTCTTTGAAGGTATATACACTTGTTTGTCCATTTTGCAATTCCTCCTAAATTTTATTTCTGGTATGGTAAAAAACCATCCATATACTTGATTAATGTGTGCACTCATGTAAATGCACACATTAATAATACCATAATTTCAGCAAATATCAACTAATTTTTATTATCTTTTCCCTTATGTTTCATACTATTTTTTTGAACACGGACAGACCTAACTGCTCCTGCTCCATTGGCTCCACCTAAAAGCATTTCCAGTAGTTCACTTCTGCTTAATTTTTAACTCTAAAACTCAAATTTCTTTGCAAAATAAGCATCAAGCTCATCAATTGCAATACGCTCCTGCTCCATTGTGTCACGGTCACGTACTGTTACGCAATGGTCTTCCTCTGAATCGAAATCATATGTCACGCAGAATGGTGTTCCGATTTCATCCTGACGGCGATATCTCTTTCCGATTGTTCCTCTGTCATCATACTCACAGTTGTATGTCTTTGAAAGCTGTGCAAATACCTTTTCAGCACTCTCATTGAGCTTCTTTGACAGTGGAAGCACTCCAATCTTTACAGGTGCAAGTGCAGGATGGAAATGGAATACTGTTCTTACATCCGGCTTCTCCGGTGTACCGATATCCTCCTCATCATAAGCTGCGCAAAGGAAAGCGAGTACTACACGGTCTGCACCGAGTGATGGCTCGATAACGTATGGCAGATATTTCTCATTCTTCTGATCATCAAAGTATGTAAGGTCCTGTCCTGAAACTTCCTGATGACGTCCGAGATCATAATCTGTACGATCCGCAATGCCCCAAAGCTCGCCCCATCCGAATGGGAATAAGAACTCGATATCTGTAGTTCCCTTTGAATAGAAGGCTAACTCAGCAGGATCATGATCACGCAGTCTCATCTCATCCTCCTTGATTCCAAGAGAAATGAGCCAGTCACGGCAGAAGCCTCTCCAGTACTTAAACCACTCAAGATCTGTTCCAGGCTCGCAGAAGAACTCAAGCTCCATCTGCTCGAACTCACGTGTTCTGAAGGTGAAGTTACCAGGTGTAATCTCGTTACGGAATGACTTACCAACCTGTCCGATACCGAACGGAATCTTTTTACGGGATGTACGCTGTACATTTTTAAAGTTTACAAAGATACCCTGTGCAGTCTCCGGACGAAGATATACTGTATTCTTAGCATCCTCTGTAACACCCTGGAAGGTCTTGAACATGAGGTTGAACTGTCTGATATCTGTGAAATTATGCTTGCCGCATGATGGACATGGAACATTGTGCTCCTTGATGAAATCTACCATCTGCTCGTTTGTCCAGCCATCAACTGATGTCTCAAGCTCAATACCATTGTCCTGCGCAAATCCTCGATGATTTTGTCGGCTCTGAATCGCTCATGGCACTCCTTACAATCCATAAGCGGATCTGAGAAGCCTCCGAGATGTCCTGATGCAACCCATGTCTGAGGATTCATGAGGATGGCACAGTCCACACCTACATTATAAGGATTCTCCTGGATAAATTTCTTCCACCATGCTCTTTTTACGTTGTTTTTAAGCTCTACGCCCAGGTTTCCATAATCCCATGTATTTGCAAGACCTCCGTAAATTTCTGAGCCCGGATATACAAATCCTCTTGCTTTTGCTACCTGTACGATTTTGTCCATGGTCTTTTCCATAATTCTTGTTTCCTCTCTATCTTACTTATGATTTATTTGTATTCGTAACTGTTCAGCACCTTCACAGCTGCGAGCCGCAGGCACGTTAGAATCAGATGTACTGAATAGTTACTTGTATTCTTAATTATAATTAAATAACAATTCACGCCTTAATCTACTTATATATAACATATGTGATATATGACACCGGCACCGAATTGTCCTCCTCACTGTCAAAGTCAAATGTGACCTCGTTGTCTTGCTTGACCGAGTTTAATATATCATCATCACTGACACTATCATCCGCTCCGTTTTCCGTTCCTTCCGTCGCATCGGCTTTTACTGCTTCTGTGCTCTCTGTGGCACTCTCTGTCCCTGTGGTTTGTGATGCAAGCAGGCTGTACTTGTCACCAATCGCAACTGTTTTGTCATCTACAAGCTTTACTTTGTCGACAGATGCATATAATATTTTCCCTTTCACGTGCAAATTTGAGCTTCCTTCGTAAACAACGACCTTGTAGCCGGTTTCATCCAGAAACTCAGATGATTCACATTTCTTTGCCTTGCCATCATCTATCGCCGCGAAATCGGTCTTGAAATCATATCCGGCTGCCAGAGCCTCCGCAATCGTACCTGAAAAAAGCTTTGTCCCATTGAAATCAGTGTATTCATCGGTTGACGCATAGCTCATGGTAAGAGATGCCTTCTTTTTCTCGACAGTCAGCTTTTTGAGCTTGATCGAACCGTCATTCTTCTTATTGTAGTCGTCTATTGACTTGTCCACATAGCTTTGTAAGTCATCCTGCTTGTATGCAGCTGTATCAAAGTCCTCGACATCTGTAGATACCACGCTGCCGTTTTTTGCAACAAACACCGTGCTGTCCTTGGTATAATAATCTGTACCGCACCCGGCAAGCAAACCGCATGTCGCAATAACAGGCAACAGCATTGATAGCTTTTTATTCATAGCTGCCTCCTAAAATATAATCTATGATATTATACCCTTTTGTATATATGATTTCAAGTATCATATTTTAAAGGGCAACGACATGCATAGTATCTATTAATTATTTCATGATTTAATTTCATGCTTTAATTTATCACAGAAAAGCTGCTGATTTAAAATCATGATGCACGTAGATTGAAAGATATTCCTTCATTATGCTTCTCAGCTCCTCAAGCACATCGTCTGACACTGCAAATGTGTACAGCTTCGTGATATCAGCTGAAACAATATACTGCATGGTATAGAGTGTATCGCTTAGTATATGCCTGCCCTGCACCTGCGTGCCACAGTTGTCACAAAACACCCCTCCGCGTCTTGCCGAAAAGACATTAAGTCCTTCCCTTGAATGACAGTGTATACACGAAAACAGCGATGGGCCTCGCCATTTATCGTAATAGCCTTAAGCTCAAAAACTGCCCTGACCAGCTCATTTTTATATGCCGGTGATTCAAGAGCCCGTAGTGATTGATAAAGGAGCTTTAACATATCCTTCTCGTCATTGTTCTCCTGACAAAAATATCCGCAGAACTCCAGAAAGTAAAACCCGGTGTATACTGCTTCCAAATCCTGTGTCAGCTCCCTGAAATAGTTGCTGATTGTGACCTTTGAAAGAGAATATGCGCTTTTACCCTCAAACAGCTCAAACTCACCAAACGAAAATGGATTGCTTCCTGCCATAAGCTGGCTGTTTGGACGTCTTGCGCCCCTTGCAAAGGCTGTGATTTTCCCTCGTTCCTTTGTGAGAATCGTTATTCTTTTGTCAAAATCCCCTACCGGCATGGCTGAAAGCACCATACCGGTCAACACTACACTCTGTGACATCTTAATCTTACTTTCAAAATACTATTCTTCCTCTTTGTATCCAAAGTTCTTGATGAGGAAATCGCTGTCTCTCCAATCCTTCTTTACCTTGACCCACAGCTTCAGATTCACCTTACAGTCAAGCAGTCTTTCCATCTCATAGCGCGCATTGGTGCCGATTTTTTTAAGCATGCTGCCCTGCTTTCCTATAATGATTCCCTTATGGGAGTCTCGCTCGCAGACAATTGTGGCATCCATATCTATAATAGAACCACTCTTTGTCTTTCTTGTCTTCATGCGGTCAATTCCTACTGCAATGCCATGCGGCACCTCGTCATTTAGAGCATGGAGCGCTTTTTCCCTGATAATCTCAGCACAGATTGCACGCTCCGGCTGATCTGTGATGGTGTCCTCATCATAGAACTGTGGGCCATAAGGCAAATACTTAAATATAGAATTAATAACATCATCCGTATTCTGCCCTCTTAAGGCTGACGTAGGAATAATCTCTGCAAAGTCGAATACCTTGCGGTAGGTGTCTATATACTCAAGCACCTTTTCCTTTTCCACTGTATCTACCTTGTTGATAATCAATATAACAGGTGTATTAACCTTTTTAAGCTGCTCTATGATATGCTGCTCTCCCGCCCCGATAAAATTGGTCGGTTCCACAAGCCACAGCACAACATCCACCTCATTCAATGTCTTTTCCGCCACATTGACCATATACTCGCCCAGCTTGTTTTTGGCCTTGTGTATGCCCGGAGTATCAAGGAACACTATCTGTCCCTTTTCCATATCCGTGTATACTGTCTGGATGCGGTTTCTTGTGGTCTGAGGCTTGTTTGAGGTGATGGCAATTTTCTGACCGATAAGCCTGTTCATCAGTGTTGACTTGCCCACGTTTGGTCTACCGATTATTGTAACAAAACCCGATTTGAAATTCTGTATCATTTTTCCTCCTATGTGAATCTGTATTTATATAGCTTTTCAACATTCTCAAAGAGCCCTGCCGACTCTTTAATCATATTTTCATTGCCGATGACACATATACTGTCCTTCTTAAGCACTGCCTCTACAAGGTCTGCAAGCCTTCTGATATCCTCTGGCTGTGCATTTAGTATCTCATTTCTCTCCTTTTGAATCTGCTCGTAAGTAATACCTTCGAGATATGCAGACAGTGATCTGCTTCCCTTTGCTTCCGGATTCATAGGCGTATCAAGAGCACTGAAGGTACCGATAATATACTTTGTCATATCCCTCTCATCAGGTGAAAAGCTCTTTATATACTCAGGTATCCTGTCATAGACATCAAGTGTGTCTGAAAGGTTAGGGTCTCTGTATGAGACAAAGTAGCTCTCTCCGCTTCTAAGGAATGTATTCATGCAGCCGTAAGCACCGCCCTTTACCCTGACATTTATCCAGAGATAATCATAGCTTAAGATGATACGCAGCAGTCTCAGTGCTCCGGTGTATTCATAGCCCTCACAGATGAAATCACCTGTTTTTGCCACATACTGTATCTGGGATGCATCAATAAATGCTTCCTTTGCTGTATTAAAATGAACCTCTGCCTGATTGCCTATAGCACTCATTTTATCAAATCCAGCTATAACTTTTTCCAACGAAGGCTTTGCATTGCCGTAAGCCTCGTTATTTCCGGTAAAGCTGATAAGCATTCTGTTTCTTGCAAACAGCTTTTTGGCTATTGCAGCAAGCTTATCTGACACACTCTTTGGTGACTCTGAAGTTCCTTTTCTATGTGGCATATAGAGCGGTAAAAAGCAATTCCCTTTAGCTCGTCCTGATAAAGCGCATAGCGCGAGAAGCTCGACATGCTTCGCATAGCTGCAACCAGATGACCGGAACTGCTAAGGTTAGCCTGAAGCCTTGCCTTAATCTGCGCTACAAGCTCACCCAGTCTCTTTGTATCTGTAAAATCCGATGTAAGAAGCATCTGCTCCATAAGCTCAAGTGCCTTGTCGATGTTTTTCTCCAACACTTTAAGCTTCACCTCAAATTTAAACACGAAATTATTTCTATCCTTAATATCCGGGTGACTTGCAGTACCTGTGCTGATTCCGCCGGTATATATGTTGGTGGCATTGGCTAAATCGGTATAGCTGTACTTTTCGGTGCTCACCAGCGAGTGCGTTTGTGAAGAAGCCAAGATAGCCAAGCTCACTCTGGGCAAAATCACCTGCATCAAATAAAAATGATATATAATCAATGCCGTTTGACTCTATGTCATGACGCACAACCTTTACATCCAAAAGTTCATCCTCAATGTTTGAAAAAGGCATAGCATTCTTTTTCATATCTGCTCTTGTAAGCATTGGAAGCTTGCGCAGATCCTCATCCGACGAAGGCTCCTCCTGGTATTTCTTTAAATGCTCTGTATCCTCAATCAGCTTTTTAATCTCTTCATCTGAAAGAGATGCCTTGTAATCGGAAAGCTCCTTTGCCAAAGCCTCCTCCCTCTCATTGCCAAGTCCACGCTTCGGCTTTACTGTGACAGATGAACCATGGGTATTGTCGAGCAGATACTCCTGTATAAGTTTTTCAAATAATCAGTATCTACAGCCTTTCGAAGCTTAGCAAAGGTACCAAGACACTCCAGATGTATAAAAGGCTTCATATCATCAAACAGCCAGCTGTCTAAACAGTTTAATCCAAAAAGAAGTCCCTTAGGAAACTGTCCGAAGTCAGCCTCCCTGAATTTGAACTCGCTGCTGTTGATTCCCGCAAGCAATGCTTCTTTATTAATTCCTGTTTTAACAACTTCTTTAAGAGTGTTTCTATAATACTTTCAAACTCATCTGCCTGAGATGCATTGGCATTCTTTGCCACAAACGAGAATACCGGCTGCAGAATGCCCGCATCATATGAGCCATACACATCATCACCGATTCCCGCATCTATCAATGCCTGCTTAACCGGTGCTCCCGGTGAGCTGACAAGTGCATAGTCAAGCACATCAAATGCCTGATAGAGCATCTCATCAAGCGTATCCCCTACCACACGGTTATAAGATAGATAAGTCTTATTCTCCTGTGAATCATCCATGGTAATTGAATACTGCGCCTCAACATTCTTTATTTTATCAAATGCAGGCTGTTTATTAATTTCTGAATTAACTTTTTTATAATCATACAGGCTCAGATATTCCTTATCCAGCCACTCAAGTCTCTCGACAACATCCATATCACCATACAGATAAATGTATGAATTGGATGGATGATAATACTTGTGATAGAAGTCCAGATATGCTTCATACGTAAGCTTAGGAATATACTCCGGATTACCACCAGAATCCTTGCTGTAGGTATTGTCAGGGAAAAGCGAGCGGTAAATCTGGCTTGAAAGCACCTCATCCGGCGATGAGTATGCTCCCTTCATCTCATTGTACACCACTCCGTTTATCTTAAGCTCGTCATCCTTGCCTGTAAGCTCATAGTGCCAGCCCTCCTGCTTGAATATTTCCTCGTACTTTGTGATATTCGGATTAAACACTGCATCCAGATACACATCCATGAGATTCTTAAAATCCTGGTCGTTGCAGCTTGCGATAGGATAAACTGTCTTGTCTGGGTATGTCATAGCATTTAAAAATGTATTGAGCGAGCCCTTTGCCAGCTCGATGAAGGGATCCTTTACAGGGAACTTCTTTGAACCACAGAGTGTGGTATGCTCAATAATATGCGGTACACCCGTCTCATCCTCCGGCGGAGTCCTGAAGCCTATATAAAAGACCTTGTTATCATCATTATTTGATAAAATGGCAATCCTTGCACCACTTTTTTTGTGTCTCAGAATGAATCCGTCCGACTGGACATCCTCCACTCTGTGCTCATCTAAAATCTCGTATTCAGCCAAATCGTGAATTGTCATCAATTATTCCTCCTAAAATGCGATGATGATAGTATACCACATTTTTACATATTATAGTTAAATTATAAGTATATTTACCACAAAAAATCTGTTAAAGTAATATTCTGTAACATCCGGCTTTAAAAGTCAGAGTCTATGCTCCTCTTTTGAATATTAACATCCATCTGTGGAAACGGAATTTCGATGTTATTTTTATCAAATGCTGTTTTAATTTCTTCTGTAAGCTGCCATTTTGTGTTCCAGTAATCCTCGTTCTTCACCCAGATTCTCGCACCAAGCTCTATTGCCGAATCCTGCAGCTCACTCACAAACACATTGCTCGGCTCATCGTGAAGCATCGTATCTGCTGATGTGACAACAGATTCCAGCACACTCTTTGCAAATGCTAAATCTGTGCTGTAGGATACTGTTACTCTCAAATCAAGCATCCTCTTATCCATCATAGATACATTTGTGATACACGAATCAGCAAGCTTTCCGTTTGGTATCATAACCATCTTGTTATCTATTGTCAAAAGCCTTGTATAAAACAGATTTATATCCTTTACAGTGCCTTCTGTACCACTTGAACCGTCAACTATGTAATCGCCCACGCTAAACGGCTTCATCAAAAGAATAAGCACGCCTCCTGCGAAATTCGACAGACTGCCCTGCAATGCCATACCTACAGTAAGTCCGGCAGAGCCAAGAACCGCTATAACAGAGCCGGTCGCCACTCCAAATCCCGAAAGCAGTGCCATGACAAGGATAAAATACAAAAAGTATTTAATAACATTTGCTAGAAATGATGCCACTGCAGCGTCCATTCTGCTTTTATCAAATCCTTTTTTAATTATTTTTACGACTGATTTAATCGCCTTAATACCTATAAGCAGTATCACTATCGCAACAACAAGCTGCACGAGAAAGCTGATAAGCGATGGCATATACTTCTCCAGATATGTCTTTACAATGCCCGGGTTTTCAATAACCTGCTGTACCTCGGTATTTGCAACCGGCACTGATACTTCACCAAGAATTTGTCTGATCATATAATCTCCTATATCTCTCTTATATCTCTCTTATATCTCTCTTATATCTCTCTTGTATCTCTCTTATATTTCTTATATATTTGTTATTTCCTTATAACCCACTAAATCCCCCATATAAAATATGGGGGATCAGTATTTAAATCAAATATTAATTCACTATTTAATAACTCTCACTCTGAGCACTCCGTCAATGGCAGAAAGCTTCTCAACGGTAGAAGCATCAATAGCTGAATCAAGATCAAGAAGTGAATATGCATAGTCACCCTTACCCTTGTTTGTCAGATCAGATACATTGATATCAGCCTCTGCAAGAGCTGTTGTAATCTGTCCAATCATACCCTTAACATTCTTGTGAAGGATTCCGACTCTGCCTGAAGCTGTGCATGCACCATGCTGCAGTCAGGGAAGTTTACTGAATGAACGATATTACCATTCTCTAAGTAATCTCTCAGCTCCTTGACAGCCATAACTGCACAATTGTCCTCTGACTCTGCTGTAGATGCTCCAAGATGAGGTGTTACGATGCAGCCCTTTGCTCCAACAGTTGTGTTGTTAGGGAAATCTGAAACGTACTTCTTAACCTTTCCCTTGGCAAGTGCATCTACCATAGCCTCTTCATCAACAAGAAGATCTCTGGCAAAGTTTAATACGATAGCGGTTGGCTTCATCATTGCAATAGCATCAGCGTTTATCATCTTCTTTGTTGAATCAAGAAGAGGTACATGGATTGTGATGACATCACAGTTCTTGTAGATGTCCTCAACATTGCTGATATGCTTAACGCTTCTTGAAAGGTTCCATGCGGCATTTACTGAGATGTATGGATCATATCCGTAGACATCCATGCCCATATGTACTGCAGCATTTGCAACAAGTACACCGATGGCTCCAAGTCCGATAACACCGAGCTTCTTGCCTGAAATCTCTGTTCCTGCAAAGTTCTTTTTCTGCTTCTCGGCTGTCTTTGCAATATTCTCATCGTTCTGGTTTGCAAGACACCAGTCGATACCTCCAACGATATCTCTTGATGCATAAAGCATTCCGGCAAACACAAGCTCCTTAACACCGTTTGCATTGGCTCCCGGTGTGTTGAATACAACGATTCCCTGCTCGGCACACTTGTCAAGCGGAATATTGTTTACTCCTGCTCCTGCTCTTGCCACAGCAAGCACCTTGTCACCAAGCTCCATGTCATGCATAGCGGCACTTCTTACAAGTGCTGCATCTGCATCCTTAATATCATCAACCTTTTTATAATCGTCAGAGAACAGGTCAAGGCCTACTCCTGCGATTGGGTTTAAGCATGTGTAATTGAACATTATGCATTCTCCTCCTCAAACTTCTTCATAAACTCTACAAGCTTCTCAACGCCCTCTTTTGGCATAGCATTGTAGATAGATGCTCTCATTCCGCCAACTGTACGGTGTCCTTTAAGGTTTACAAATCCGGCTGCAGTTGCCTCCTTTACAAACTTGGCATCAAGCTCTGCATCTCCTGTTACAAACGGAACATTCATGAGTGATCTGTCCTCTTTTCTTACTGTTCCCTTAAAGAGCTTGCTCTGATCAAGGAAATCGTAGAGAATCTTGGCCTTCTCCTCATTTCTCTCCTTCATAACTGAAAGACCGCCCATCTTCTTGAGCCATTTGAATACCTTGCCACAGATATAGATGCCGTAGCATGGTGGTGTATTGTAAAGAGAATCATTATCGGCCTGAGTCTTCCACTTGAGCATGGTTGGTGTGCCCGGTAGACAATCATCTGTGATAAGGTCCTCTCTGATAATTGCTATAACTACTCCGGCAGGTCCTACATTCTTCTGTACTCCGCCATAGATAACAGCATATTTTGATACATCTACAGGCTCTGATAAGAAGCATGAAGATACATCAGCTACAAGGTTCTTTCCCTTTGTGTTTGGAAGCTTCTTGTACTTTGTTCCGTAGATAGTATTGTTCTCGCAGATGTATACATAATCCATATCATCTGTGATTGGTAAATCTGAGCAGTCAGGTATGTATGAGAAGGTCTCATCTGCAGACGAAGCAAGCTCTACGGCGTCTCCGTAAATCTTAGCCTCGCAAACGCCTTTTTAGCCCACTGACCTGTGATAATGTATCCTGCTTTTTTATTTTTCATAAGGTTCATCGGTACCTCAGCGAAGAACTGTGAAGCACCACCCTGAAGGAAAAGTACCTTGTAATTGTCAGGTATATTCATAAGCTCGCGGAGATCCTTCTCAGCATCCTTGATGATGTCATCAAACCATTTAGATCTGTGGCTCATCTCCATAACCGACATTCCGCTTCCCTTATAATCCATCATCTCTGCTGCTGCTTCCTGCAATACCTCCTCAGGTAAAACTGCAGGTCCTGCTGAAAAATTGTAAACTCTACTCACTCTAATTTCCTCCTTGTGTCGCATTGTAGTCCTCTTCATCGAAAGACTCGTTGATAGGCTTGCCCGGTGCAACCATAGGCCATACCTTGTCATCTGAATCAATGATACAATCGATGACAAACGGTGTCTTGCTCTTTAAGGCATCTGCAAATGCTTTTTCAAATTCTTCCTGGGTCTTAACACGTCGTGCGGTGGCTCCCATTGCCTCTGAAAGCTTTACATAATCCACCCCATCATCGAGTACGGTTGCCGAGTAATGCTTCTCGTAAAAAAAAGTCTGCCACTGGCGTACCATTCCAAGTACATGGTTGTTTATTATAACCTCGATAAGAGGAAGCTTTTCTCTTGAAGCTGTTGCAAGCTCGTTCATGTTCATTCTAAAGCATCCGTCACCTGCAATATTGACTACAGTCCTGTCAGGATTAGCTGTCTGGGCACCGATTGCAGCACCGAGACCGTATCCCATTGTACCAAGACCTCCTGATGTAAGAAGAGTTCTCGGCTTGCTGTATTTGTAATACTGGGCTGCCCACATCTGATGCTGGCCGACCTCAGTAACCATTATAGCATTTCCTTTTGTCATTTCATAGATTTTTTCAATAACAAATGGTCCGCTAAGTCCCTCTTTGTGATATGTAAGAGGAAAAGTCTTTGCATATGCAAGCACATGCTCAACCCATGAATTGTGGTCAAGCTGTGTGAGCTTTTTGTTGATGCGTGTAAGGATTTCCTTCACATCGCCTATAACACTCGATGTAACACGGATATTTTTATTAATCTCTGCTGCGTCTACATCAAACTGTAATATCTTGGCCTGGTCTGCAAACTTTTTAGGATTGCCAAGCACTCTGTCCGAAAAACGTGTACCAATCGCAATCAAAAGGTCGCACTCTGAAACTCCAAGGTTTGATGTCTTTGTGCCATGCATACCAAGCATGCCTGTGTAGTTATCACTTGTGCCATCATATGCACCCTTGCCCATGAGCGTATCGCAAACAGGCGCATTCACCTTGTCTACAAATTCCTTAAGCTCTTTGCTTGCTCCGGAGAGAACCACTCCCCCTCCTACAAATATATATGGCTTTTTGGATGCTTTTATGAGTTCAATTGCATTATCAATGTCACTGTCTGTAATTGTTTCTGTCTCACGCTCAGGAGGCTTGATTTCCTGTTTGGTGTACTCTACCAGATCTGCCGTAACATTCTTTGGAATATCCACAAGTACAGGACCCGGTCTGCCTTTTCTTGCTATATTGAAAGCTCTGCGTATTGTATCTGCAAGCTTCTCTACATCCTTTACAATAAAGCTATATTTGGTTACAGGCGTTGTAATTCCGGCAATATCTATCTCCTGAAAGCTGTCCTTTCCAAGTAACGAGACTCCGACATTACATGTGATTGCAACGATTGGAATCGAATCCATGTATGCTGTCGAAATTCCTGTGACCAGATTTGTCGCCCCCGGTCCGCTTGTAGCCAGACAGACGCCAACTTTTCCGGTGCTTCTCGCATAGCCGTCGGCCGCATGGCTTGCTCCCTGCTCATGTGAGGTCAGCACATGCTTAATCTCCGGATGCTTGTAGAGCTCGTCATAGACATTAAGGATGGCTCCTCCCGGATAACCGAATACTGTGTCAACACCCTGTTCTTTTAAGCATTCTATAATAACCTGTGATCCTGTTAACTGCATCTTGTATTCCTCTTTTTCTTATACGAATCCTTTACGATAATAGGTAAAAACTTATTCGTACTGAATTTTCTATCAAAATATATACTACGCATTCTGCTCGCCCGGAAGTGCAAGGATGGCTCCTCTGTTTCCTGATGTAACAAGCGCTGCGTATCTCTTCAAATAGCCTGTTGTAACCTTCGGCTCCCTTGGCTGCCACTTTGCCTTACGCTCAGCAAGCACCTCGTCTGACACATCGAGCTCAAGCTTCATGTTTGGAATATCAATCTTTATGATATCTCCCTCTTCAACCAGGGCAATCGGTCCGCCTACTGCGGCCTCAGGTGAAACATGACCTATTGAAGCTCCTCTTGAAGCTCCTGAAAAACGTCCGTCTGTGATGAGTGCTACAGAGCTTCCAAGTCCCATTCCGGCAATAGCGGATGTAGGGTTAAGCATCTCTCTCATTCCAGGGCCGCCCTTTGGTCCCTCGTATCTGATGACAACCACATCACCCTCTACGATCTTGCCGCCCTTTATTGCTGCAATTGCATCCTCCTCACAGTCAAATACCCTTGCAGGTCCCTCATGAACCATCATCTCATCGACAACTGCTGAACGCTTTACTACAGAGCCGTCCGGAGCCAGATTTCCTTTAAGCACTGCAAGTCCTCCGGTCTTTGAATATGGATTGTCTACCGGTCTGATGACCTCAGGGTCCCTATTGACTGCATTCTTTATATTCTCTCCAACTGTCTTTCCTGTAACAGTCATACAGTCTGTATTTAAAAGTCCGATATCAGCAAGCTCTTTCATGACAGCCCACACACCGCCGGCCTCGTTTAAGTCCTCCATATATGTAGGGCCTGCCGGGGCAAGGTGGCAGAGATTTGGTGTTCTCTCACTGATTGGATTTGCAAAGCTGATATCAAAATCAAAGCCTATCTCATGAGCGATAGCCGGAAGATGAAGCATAGAGTTTGTAGAACAGCCGAGTGCCATATCAACTGTGAGTGCGTTCATTATTGCATCCTTTGTGATGATATCTCTTGCTTTGATGCCCTTGTTGTACATATCCATAACAGCCATTCCCGCATGCTTTGCAAGACGTATACGCTCTGAATATACAGCAGGGATTGTTCCGTTTCCACGAAGTCCCATACCGAGTGCCTCTGTAAGACAGTTCATAGAGTTGGCTGTGTACATTCCCGAGCATGAACCGCAGGTAGGACATACCTTGTTCTCATACTCACATACATCATCCTCAGTCATAGTACCAGCAGCGTATGAGCCGACAGCCTCAAACATCGATGAAAGACTTCTCTTTCTGCTTACGTGGCCAGCAAGCATTGGACCGCCTGATACAAATACTGTAGGCAGATTAAGACGTGCAGCCGCCATCAGAAGTCCCGGCACGTTCTTGTCACAGTTTGGAACCATTACAAGTGCATCAAACTGATGAGCGATTGCCATACACTCTGTAGAATCAGCAATCAGATCTCTTGTGACAAGGGAATATTTCATACCCACATGTCCCATTGCAATACCATCGCAGACTGCAATTGCAGGAAATACTACAGGCACTCCTCCTGCCTCTGCAACTCCAAGCTTTACAGCCTCAACGATTTTATCTATATTCATATGGCCCGGAACAATCTCATTGAATGAGCTTACGATTCCGACCATAGGCTTTTTCATTTCCTCCGGTGTAAAACCAAGAGCATTAAATAAACTTCTTGCCGGTGCCTGCTGCATTCCGCTCTTGCGTTATCACTTATCATATTTTATCTCCTTATTTATCTCCGACTATTTCTTTGAGTACTTCATCATTACTACTGTATACACAACGATCTGCCTATCTATAACCTGTTAGCTGTCTATTATAAAGTCATGCAGCTACACACGTTCTGCGATGAGATCACCCATCTGTGCTGTGCCTACCTGTGTGATACCCTCTGTAGTCTCACCCGGCTGTGGCATGATGTCGATTGTCCTGTAGCCCTCCTTAAGCACCTGCTTTACAGCATCCTCGATTGCCTGTGCTTCCTTGTCCAGATCAAATGAATAGCGAAGCATCATGGCTGCTGAAAGGATTGTTGCGATAGGATTTGCAATGCCCTTTCCTGCGATATCAGGAGCAGATCCGCCACTTGGCTCGTAAAGTCCGAACTTTGTATCATTAAGGCTTGCTGATGAAAGCATACCGATCGAGCCTGTCACCATACTTGCTTCATCTGATAAAATATCGCCAAACATATTCTCTGTAAGGATAACATCAAACTGCTTAGGATCCTTTACAAGCTGCATTGCACAGTTATCAACAAGCATATGCTCGTATGTAACCTCCGGATAATCCTTAGCGACCTCCTCGACGATCTTTCTCCATAATCTGGAAGAATCAAGCACATTTGCCTTGTCTACAGATGTGACCTTTTTCCTTCTCTTCATGGCTATATCAAAGCCTCGCTTTGCGATTCTTCTGATTTCATTCTCATTGTATGTCAGTGTATCTGTGGCCGTAACAACTCCGTCCACCTCTTTTGTCTCTCTGGCTCCGAAGTAAAGACCTCCTGTAAGCTCACGCATAATCATCATATCAAATCCGTCTCCGATGATATCGGCACGGAGCGGGCATGCTGCAGCAAGCTCCTTGTACAGATATGCCGGTCTAAGATTTGCAAACAGATTGAGTGACTTTCTAAGCTTTAAAAGTCCTGCCTCCGGACGAAGCTCAGGGGCCAGCTTGTACCATGGTGATGTGGCTGTGTTGCCACCGATTGAACCATCAGCACCGCATCTGAATCAAGCGCAGTCGCAATAGCCTCATCTGTAAGAGGAACACCTGTAGCATCAATTGAGCAACCACCCATAAGGATGTCTGTGTAGTTGAAGCTGTGTCCATACTTGTCTGCTATTTTGTCCAATACCTTCTTTGCCTCAGTGACTATCTCCGGTCCGATTCCGTCTCCGGAAATTACACCAACTTTATATTCCATAATTTCTTACCTCTTTTACATAAAAATACATATTCTTATATTAAAGCATTAAAGTAGTTATTTCAATATGCCGGGATATTTTACTTTTTCATGCAATTTATAACTGTAGCTTATAATAACTGCATACTATAATAACAGTTTTTTATTATTATTGCAAGAGATGCGGATAATAAGAAAACCGCCACTTATGTGACGGCTTTACAAATCTGCATTATTTAGCTGAATCCTCTGCTTTCTCAAGGTCAGCGATAGCTGACTTCTGCATTGGAATACGGCAGTTCTTGTTGTTACCAAACTCAACGATTACAGTATCGTCCTCGATATCGATAACTGTACCGTAAAATCCACTTGTTGTAAGAACTGTGTCTCCTGTTGCAACCTCTTTAAGCATTAGCTCCTTTTTCTTCTGCTCCTTCTTCTGTGGACGGATCATAAGAAAATACATAACTGCGAAAAGTACTACTAACCAGACAATCATTCCAACTGTTCCTGCTGCCTGACCGTTTGCTAAAATTGATGTCATCAATTGTTCCTCCTAAATATTCTATAATTGATGTGTTTTAAGCACTATTACCATAATACACGTTAAACGTGCTAACGGCAAGGATTTTTTATCATTTTCGAGATTTTTTATATTTATCTGCTAGCTCTGCTCTCCCTGTGTCATTCCATAGAGCTTTTCAGCCTTGTATGAGGCAAAACGGCCTGCATCAAGTGAATCCCTTATCTCCTCCATCATGTTGTTGTAGAAATACAAATTATGGAGCACGCACAGTCTCATTCCGAGCATCTCCTTTGCCTTTAAAAGATGCCTGATATATGCACGCGAATATGTGCGGCAGGCAGGACAGTTACAGCCCTCCTCAATAGGGCGCATATCCTTCTGATACTTCTGGTTGAACAGATTAAGCTTGCCGTGATTCGTGTATACATGTCCGTGACGGCCGTTTCTGCTTGGGTATACACAGTCAAAGAAGTCGATTCCTCTCTCTACACCCTCAAGTATATTGGCAGGAGTTCCTACTCCCATCAGGTATGTAGGTTTATTAACAGGCAGATAAGGCACTGTTTCATCAAGAATATGGTACATCTCCTCATGGCTCTCTCCTACCGCCAGTCCGCCGACAGCATATCCATCCAGCTCAAGCTCAGAAATGCGCTTTGCATGGTCAATTCTTATATCATCATAAATAGCTCCCTGATTGATACCGAATAAAAGCTGCTCCTTGTTGATAGTATCCGGTAAGCTGTTTAAGCGTGCCATCTCCTTTTTGCACCTCTCAAGCCAGCGCGCGGTCCTGTTTACAGAGTTTGTCACATACTGTCTGTCTGCAACACTCGATGGGCACTCGTCAAATGCCATAGCTATCGTGGAGCCGAGGTTTGACTGTATCTGCATGCTCTCCTCAGGTCCCATAAAAATCTTGGCACCGTCAATATGCGAGTTGAAGTACACGCCCTCCTCCTTTATTTTGCGAAGACCTGCCAGTGAAAACACCTGGAATCCGCCGGAATCTGTAAGGATTGGTCTGTCCCACACCATGAATTTGTGCAGTCCTCCAAGCTCTTTAATGATTTTGTCTCCGGTTCTTACATGCAGGTGATATGTATTTGACAGCTCAACCTGACACTTTATCTCCTTTAAATCGTCCGTAGAGACAGCGCCCTTTATCGCACCTACTGTTCCTACATTCATAAATACAGGTGTCTGTATATCTCCATGCACAGTATGGAATGTACCTCTCTTGGCACGTCCCTCTTGTTTTAGTAACTCATATTTAGCCATATTTTCGTTTAATTCTCCTGTTTCTTTTACTTATCGCCATTGCCTACGATTTTTCTGATTAATATTCCGTTGGTCAGCAGTGTGGTATCTATGCAATGCCTCTCAAAAGTACCTCGCCATCCTTGGCACCTCAATATCCTCATCAGAGCAGTTGACTATAACCTCCACATATGTATCCACCAGCCCATCTTTCTGAACTGGATTACCCTTGGATTGTCAGCAAAATCATCAGGGAAAATGGAAGTTTCTGCCCTTTAAAAGCGCTCACTCGCCCTTAAATGAATGAGCTTTGATACCATCTCAATGCGCTCCTTAAACCTGCCTGCCTCAATATCATCCACGGCATACATCGTCTGCAGTCAGGGTCATAGCTGCCCGGCATGGCAATCTCAGTGCCGTAATATATACATGGGCTGCCCGGCATGGCAAAAAGCACTGCAAGCTGTGCAAAGTACTGGTCGAGATTCTTTGTATCAGAGCGAAGGCGCTTTGTATCATGTGAATCAAGCAGATTGAAAAGCACATCATTGGTCTGCTGCATGTAGTTGGTATAACATCTGTTTATGGTATACTCAAAATCCTGATTTGTCTGGCTCTTATCTATCCAGAAATCCTTTATGCTCTCTCCAAGCGGATAGTTCATAACCGCATCGAACTCATCTCCACGCAACCACGGAAGAGCATTATGCCATATTTCTCCCAAAATGTAAATATCCGGATTGATTTCCTTAAGCCTTGCCCTAAGCTCCTTGCAGAAGCGGTGTGACACCTCATTTGCCACATCAAGGCGCAGTCCGTCTATATGATAATTTTCTACCCAGTTGGCACAGATATCGATAAAGTATTTTCGCACCGCCGGATTATTTGTATTTAGCTTTGGCATATTGTCAAAAAATCCAAACGTATAAAACTGACCCTTTTTGGCCGCTCCATGCTTAAAGTCAAGAGGCCATTCATTGATCATAAACCAGTCGTAATATTCTGAATCTGTCCCCTTTGCTAAAACATCCTGCCACGGTGCAAAATAATAGCCACAGTGGTTGAACACTCCGTCAAGCATTATTCTCATATCACGCTTATGGGCTTCTAGCACAAGCCTCTTAAAGGTCTCTTCATCTCCAAAGCGCGGGTCTATCTTTGCATAATCCGTTGTATCATACTTATGATTGCTCGGTGACTCATTTATCGGTGTCAGGTAGATTCCGTTTATTCCAAGCTCCTTTAAGTAATCAAGCTTTTGAATGATTCCTGCGAGGTCTCCGCCGAAGCACTCCTCATTTTTGACCTTTCCCCTGTTTCTCCACGGAACAACATAATCAGGTCTATCGAGTGGTCTCCATTGCAGAATCTATCCGGAAATATCTGATACCATATAGTGTCATTTACCCACTTCGGTGTGACCGGAATATCACACGGATTCATCCATGGGAACACAAAGCACTGGCGGCTCCTGCCTCAAGTGCCATCTGCTCTGCACTCACGAAGCCATCCTCAAAGTAAAACCATCTCTCATCCTCTGTGATGAGCTCAAAATAATATTTAAGTCTCTTGAATGGTGGCTTTACCGTGGTTGTCCACCATATCTGGTGCTTTAATTTCTTTTTAAATATAATCGGCTGCTTATCGCCATTCCAGGTCTCCCCACCACCTAAGATACCGGCTGCGAATGGGTCACCGAGTATGATATTTACTTCCTTCACATCATAACCGGTCTTTATATTTATGATTAATTCATCCTCATTTAAAGGATAGCAGTAGTTGTCGTATGCCTGGTGAAATACCCCGTTAAATTCCATGTTTTCTCCCTCTTTTGCTGTCTTATTGTAGTCGTTGTAGCATTGCTTCATTGTGGTCCTGAGGACGGCACGTAAATATAGTTACATATATACATAATTATATACAAACATAGTTCGAAAGTTATCTAAATAAAATAATATCATAGTTTTCTTGACTATTCAACTTGGTATTACTTATAATATAGCTATTATTGTAACTATAGGAGCCTTCCGTGAGAACAAGAAAGACCGTTGCTATTACCGTTCATCCTACCTAATAGTGTGTCCAGCAACGATTACAGCCCATTTAAAATGTCTTTTCGAGGCATGGGATGCAATCCCTCAATAATTAACACTATGGCGCATCGGCTTTTTTTATTCTCTATGGTTCTAAATAGTTATATACTATATAAAAGGAGACCATCATGGCAGGTTCATCATACGGAAATATTTTTAGGGTAACAACATGGGGAGAATCACACGGAAAGGGCTTAGGGGTCGTTGTGGACGGCGTTCCTGCGGGGCTTGAGCTGTGTGAGGAGGATATTCAGATATTCTTAAACAGAAGAAAGCCGGGACAGTCTAAGTTCACTACTCCACGCAAGGAGGATGATGCGGTTGAAATTCTCTCCGGTGTGTTTGAGGGAAAGACTACAGGTACACCTGTTTCTATGGTTGTGTGGAATAAAAATCAGAAATCAAAGGATTACAGTGAGATTGCTTCATACTATCGTCCGGGGCATGCTGACTTTTGCTTTGATGAGAAATACGGCTTCAGAGACTACAGAGGCGGAGGTCGTTCTTCGGGACGCGAGACAATAGGCCGTGTTGCAGCAGGTGCTATCGCTGTAAAGATGCTCTCGAGCCTTGGCATAAAATTTCTTACATACACCAGATCAATAGGTCCTGTTACAATTAATGAGGTTAATTTTGATGCCCATGAGATTTACAACAATTCACTTTATATGCCTGATGCCGATGCAGCGCTAAAAGCTTCTGAATATCTGGAGGAATGCCTTAAATCACTCAATTCCTCAGGCGGTGTGTGTGAATGTGTCATCACAGGTCTTCCTGTCGGGCTCGGTGATCCTGTATTCGAGAAAATTGATGCCAATCTGGCAAAAGCTATTATGTCTATCGGAGCTGTAAAGGCTTCGAAATCGGCGATGGCTTTGATGCAGCAAAGGCAACCGGACTTACAAACAATGATGCCTTTATTATGATGGATGGCGCTGTTTCAAAAGAGACAAATCACTCCGGTGGTACTCTCGGCGGCATGACAGACGGCTCACCGCTTATTTTCAGAGCTGCCATAAAGCCTACTCCTTCAATCGCAGCTACACAGCACACTGTAAATAAATCCGGTGAAGATATAGAGATTTCCATCAAGGGACGTCATGACCCGATTATCGTGCCACGTGCTGTTGTTGTTGTTGAAGCTATGGCTGCAATTACTATTGCGGATGCACTGCTTATGAATATGGGGGCACGCATGGACCGCATCACAGATTTTTATAAAAAATTATAACTTTGTCCTATATTAAAAAGCATCTATCCGGTTTTTTTTCCGGACAGATGCTTTTTATCTATTTCATTGGAACAATCTGTAATGTTTTTCCTAGTGAATTCAAAATATATTTTAGAATATATTTCCAATGAGCAGCGGATTAAACAACATATACTGCGCATTCGTCACCCCAAAAGCCACAAGCGCCAGTGGCAGCACAATAAAAAGGACGCATGATATAATCACAGACATGCCGCTTCTTAAGTATTTAAACATTGCAAAAACAAACAGGCTGACCAGTAATCCCCCTATAAAGCGCATCAGCATTATGATAAGTATATACTGCCCTACCGATATATTCTGCGAAACACGCCACAGATGCTCCATACTTGCTGCCGGAGCATTAAGCCCCTGCGTGCCATATGCCGAAAGCACATTGCACAGCCGCACAATATATACAAGTGCAAATGCTGTGACCGTGCCCAAAAAGCCAAGTATGCATTTGATTCCCATATGCTGCTTCCTGCCACGGCGGGTAGTCCTTAAAAGCCGGATTTCATGGTTTGCATAATCCGCTCCACATATACCGCAGGCTATTGCTATTAGGAGAATAACATACACAAAGGCCTGTGCTGTATCACGGTTTTTGAAGTCTGTTCTGTCGGTAAGGATATCATAGCCCTTTTCAAAAAACAGCCAGCCCTTTTTTAACGTCTTAAGATAATCCACATGTGCTGTAAGCTTGTTGAATGCCTCCTGTCTGCTCAGTTCATCCTTGTACTTTATATTGATATAGCTTTCACTCTTCCCCTGCTCCATATCGTAAGCAATGTTATCTGACAGTCTGTCGTATTTTGCTCTTTCTTCATCCAGAAGCTCATTGGTTTTGGCAGTTAAAGGCCCATAATATTTGTCCATATATTCCTTGTAATACACCTCATCAACCGAGTCATAGGAAAGCTTCTCTGCCGGATTCCACCATACCACAAAAAGAGCTGCCGCAATCAATATAAGTAACACTTTTCCCGTAACAAGTGCCTTATAGCTTCGTGCAAAAATAAAGATGTATGACAGCCTGTATTTTTACCGCAGGCAAAGCCGGGCAGTAAAAGCAGCTTCTTTTCATGCACCGAATTGAGATAATTTGTAACCGCAAAAATACATACAGCTATACACACAAGCCAGAACAAGCCATACAATACCCCGGTATTAAGCGGATATCCAAACAGATTGATATTGACATAATCAGAAAAAAGTCTGCCTGTCCTGACTCCGTACATGATATTTATGTACTTAAGGAAGGCTAGGAAGCTGGTTCCTGATATCGTTGTGTAGCAGATAGCCTCAATAACCACGGTCACTGCAGAAGCAACGAACACAAATATAATATTGTCAAGCGCTGCGCATATCAGCATAAAAAACATGCCAAGCAATATAAAGCTTATTATTTTCACAGGAAAATAGCATGCCAGAAATTGCCCTATACTAAGCTTAAACGGACTGCCATAGTACAGATAAACACTTTGAAGCGGACTTTTCAGATTTATCGGATTGTAAAAGCACATGCTTATGACTGCATTGATGCCATACAACAGTAAGGTGATAAGAATGACCGCCATAATCATCACAAATGACTTTGACGCCATAAGCTGCCTTCTGCCCCTTGCAGTTGTTCTAAGCAATGCAAGCTGGTTCTCGCTTTTTTCATAAAAAACAAGGTTGAGCGCAATGATAAAAAGCATAATCACAGCCACATAGTCGGTAAGCTCATTGTCTGTAATATTCAAAAGTCCCGATGCATCAATAACCTCAGGCACTGTACCTTTAAGCTTACTGTAGACTCTGCTCGTTTTAGCAGCATTTTTCTCTGCGAAGCCTCCATTGCCGGAAAACTTATTCATAATCGAAATCTCGTCAGCCTTTTCATTTACAGAGTCGAGATACTCATCATAAGACAGACATGCTCCTACTTCCTTGTATACCCTGCTGCACAGACTAATCCTGCCGTAAGTTTCTGCCGTCATCTGCCTTTGTTCAATTTCCGGCAAAACATCCTCACGACTGTAATTGCTTATTTCGCCATACAGCGCGCTGTAGTCCTTATCTGTATACCCATCATCATTTACGGTATTCATGGTATACAGTCCAAGAACAGGATTAAGAACAAGCAAAAACAAAAGAATAAGCACTGTTCTTTTAGTCAATAGTTTACATATTTCGTTTTTTACTATATCCATTTTCAGTCCCCATTAAGATACAAATACAAGTCCTCAAGATTTGGCCGCACAGCTCCTTCTGCCATCTGCCATCATACGAATCGGCAATAATGCGGGCTATGACACCGTCTGCATCCCTTGAAATATTGCTCACCTTGTATCCGGTGTTTACCTCATCTATCTCATTATCCGATAAAAAGATATTCCATACCTTTCCATCCAGCTCCTTAAGCAGCTTTGACGGAGAACCACTCCTTATTATTTTACCGTTGCTTAACATAACTATCTCTTTGGCGATAAACTCTACATCCGTAACCACATGAGTCGCAATAATAACAATCTTGTCCTTTGCAACCTCTGATATCAGATTGCGGATTCTGATTCTCTCCTTTGGGTCAAGCCCCGCCGTTGGCTCATCCAGTATAAGGATGCCGGGATTGCCTATGAGTGCCTGTGCTATCAGTGCTCTCTGCTTCATTCCACCCGAAAAAGCGCCAAGCTTTTTTCCAAGAACATCATCAAGCTTTACCATGCGCACATAGTGCTCTATATCTTTACCGGCTTCACTCTTTTTTAACCCTTTCAGGGATGCCATAAAGTAAAGAAAGCGCCTAAGACTAAGCTCCGGATATATATTCTGCTGCTGCGGCATATATCCGAGAAGCTTCCTGTATTCACTTCCAAGCTCGTCTATGCCCCTTCCGTCAAGCAGCACACGGCCTTTTGATGGAGTCAGATTGTCAGAAATGAGATTCATCATAGTTGATTTACCGGCTCCATTAGGTCCCAAAAGCCATATATGCCGGGTGTAAATGAAAAAGACACATCATCCAGCGCAGTTTTATCCTTATAAACTTTTGTAAGCCCCTCCAATTCAAGTGTCATTGCTTATATTCCTCCCACTGACTTCTCACGCTTTCAAGATAGCTGTCCATTCCATCTGCTGTAAGCTTTTGTACGGCACCGTCTAAAGTATCATCTACAGTGGCACCATGCAGTCCTGTCATGAAATCATCTAAATCTGTTGAAATACTGCCCATATTCTTAGTATCCGGTTCGAAGCCGATAAACGGAGACAATGTGGCATTGTCATAAAAGTCAAAAAACTCCTTCTTACGATTGTCCACATATTTCTCGTTCTTTGTCGGATAAACATTCACGAAAAGATTAAGACTAAACTTCGTCAGATAGTCATCATCCAGACTGCTCCATCACAAGCTTCTGCAATGCCATCTTTTAGCTTATAATCCTTATCTTTTTCACCGTACAAAAGGATATTGCCATACTTTTCATTTCCATATAACAGACTAAGGAAATCCATCGCAGCAGAAGCATCCTTTGCTTTCTTTGCTACACCGATGGAGCCGTTTATCCTTGATGAAAGGTAAGTCTTTACTTCCTTTACCGTGATATTGTCCTTTTTGAAATTTTCATCCACGCTACCGACACATAAAGCAGCCGCAAAATTGCCTGCCTTGATATTTTTTAATATCTGAGCATCATTCAGCCCCGGATTGTTGAGATATGTTATCTCATTTGTCAAATCATCAGACATATAGCCGTCTTTCTTCATCCGGTCAAGCACCCTCAGATACCCGGTAAATTTCTGTGACTCTAAAGGATTTCCAACAGACATAGTATCATAGTCGAAGCAGAGCCCGTTTCTTATCTCACAGCCAAGCATATCATCAAATCTATATCCGTTTATGAGATACTCGAACCTTGGAGTATCACTTTTATCCCATTTAACACCCTGAAGTATCTGATATATTCCGTCTATGCTGCCATCCCATGCACTTATCGCATCGTCAGAAACGTAATCCCTGTTGAAGGCTGCATAAACTACTCCCTCATCACTTGCAAGTGCTGACGGAATCGAATAAATATGCTTATCGCATTTAACCATCTCCCAAAGATTCTTTGGAAAAGCCTCATAAAGTGTTTTTCCTTTATCGCCTGATAAGATATCATCAAGATTCAGGACCAGATCCGAGCGTACCAGATCATACACCGGATTATTTCCGGCAGCATCACCGAAACCCAGGAATGCTATATCTGTTTTACCGTTTTCCAAGGCTCCCTCAACAGCCTGTCCGTAATTGTCATAGGACAAGGTTTTGATTTCGAGCTCATAATCATGTCCGTCCGCAGCAAGTGCATCGTTGAACTTCTTTAGATTATTCTTATCAATCTTACAAATATCAGGTACAGCAAACGTTATAACCTGCGCATCTGAATTTCTTTTGTTCTCTGATTCTTCTTTATCAGCTTTATCCGACTTTTTTGTTTTATCAGCCGACTCTGTCCGGCCTTCGCTGACAGCTCCGGCATTATCCGTTTTTCTGTTAAGGCAGACTGCCGCCACTGCTATAACAACAATGACTGCTACTGCAACCGCTATCAAAATACCCTTTTTCTTACTATTCTTCATCATCAAAACACCTCAATTCCTTTGGTTCAAATACTCCCTTGTTCAATTCATCAAGACTTATTACCCCAAGGCACAACTTTCCGTTATCATTTGTATATGTGACATATACCGACTGACCGCATATGCTTGCAATGCTAAATGCCTTTTCAGTAGACAGCTTCATCAGTTCTTCACTCTTATCATCCTTCAAGCGATAATATGTCACTTCATCACTTTTTCTTCAGAAAGGGCATAATATAAAAAGTCTCCGCTCTTTTTTAATGGTCCATATTGTGTTTTTCCATCCGCATCTATCGGAAGCTGTCTTGTCTGTCTGCTTTCGGTGTCAAACACAAAATATCCATCCTTTGACGAATAATAACCATCGCCATCTAACAGCCTAAGATCGTTAATATGGTCTATTTCCGTCAGACATGTTGTCTTTTCATCTGCTATATCATATTGATATATTCCATTAAGCATATTATCATAAGCAAAAGACTCCGCATCATCTGACGCTCCCTCCTCTATCATCAGCTCTGTAACATCATCTCCAAACCGCACAGTCGAATAGTACACTACTTCGTCTTCATAATATATGTCCGTAATATTTGCCTGTTCGCTTGTTATCTTATCACTCATATACACCTTGTAATTATCGAGATCTATAACAAAAATACCGGCTTCAGGCTTATCATCATTTACAATCTGTCCTTCATCATTAAGCTCTATTCTGTTACTGTAAGCTCCTATAACATAATTATCCCTGTACAAAACAGCCGTAACATTCTGAACATTCTCTAATTTGGCTGCTTTTTTACGATTCTCACCGTTTGAGTCCATAACATACAGATATTGAACTGTCATATCTTCATCCGACATATTTCCTACATAATAAAGATGGTCATTGTAAAGCACCGTTCCGGCTCCTTCTAAACCATAAAAAGCTGCAGGACATGAGGGCTTCTCATTGGAGCCCGAGAATCCTTCATGTGTGCAGTTGGGCTTATCGCAATAGACCATGTCCTTGCCTGATGCCGTATCGATGAGATGCAGTATTCCGGAATCATCAAGATACAGTACATTGTCTTCTGAATAATTACATCGTACATCTCCAGAGCCATATGTGTACATTGTATTGGATGTACTGCGGTTTCTATTCTTTATTATAAAACCGCAGTCACAATACAGATGATAAGTATGAAGATGATTGATGCGATTAATATGCGTTTTTTCTTCATAGTGCCCCTCCCTTTTTGATAATATTATACATAAAACAAATTACTCCGAATACAAAAGGCGAAATTAGTACTTTTCAAGGTGAATTTATTAAATTTTCATCAATATTTTCACGGTGAACCGTTCATCTGAACACTCAAAATCCAGTGTGCTTATATATTTATCAAGCACTTTCTTTACATTCTTTAATCCATAACCATGTTCTCTTACAGATTGTTTTGTCGTAATCGGCAATCCCCCTTTAAATATCACTTTTTGTAAACACCTGTTACTAATCTCAACAACAAGTGAATCCATTAAATAATTAATTTCCAAATCTATGCTTGGATTTTTTACATCTTTTTGTGCCTCTATCGCATTCTCCAAAAGGTTTCCAAAAATAATATTCATATCATATGCCGATAATTTTAAATCACTCGGAACCACAACTTTTACATTCAACTGAATTTTCTTATCCACCGCACGCTGAAGCATATAATTTAAAACTGTATCAAGCGCCGTATTTCCCGAATCAACCAGTCGCCTTGATTCTACAAGATTATTCTCCATAGCTGACACATAATTTTTTATCTGTTCTATTTCGCCTGTTGAAGCAAGCACCGAAATCTCTGCAAAATGACGTTTCATATCATGGCGAAACGATCTTAATGCCTCCATGTTTTCATTCTGAAGCATAATCTCTCTTTCATAAGAACTAACCTGATCTCTAAGTGCCTGATTTTCCAAAGCCTTCTGAGAAGACTTAACAAGATCATCCATCAGATATGAAATAATAATATTCACAAGCAGAAATGCTCCGCACACTAACGAAAGAGAAAATGATGACACGGTTTTATCCATAAATATTACTATTGATGTTATAATACATACTAATAACGACGCAATAATAAACAACCAATAGCGATTATTCAGCTCTATGCCTAAATCATTTTCAAAAAATCTTTCTGTAATCAACTGTGTAGCATGCAATAATAAAAGAGCAAATATACTTACAAAAGCTGAATATCCATCATATCCAAATGGTTTTATCAAAAATGCACTTACTACTAAATCTATGAGACAGCTTACTGCCAAAATATAAAAAACAAATATACATTTTCTTTTTATCGTACCATTATATGATAAAGCAATTGCTGACAGCCCTAAGAAAATACTAAGGAAATTAAATATCGGTTTATGAAAAAACAAGTTTACAAATATCGCTATAAAAACACTAAATAAATATGCAAATACCTTTCGCACTCTGTTTCCATCATTATCAAAAAAAAAGTATGAGTAAATCTTTCTGCAATAACAGTCTGAGCTACCTTTGTAAACAAAATAACCATTGCTCTTTCAAAAGTCATATCACTTCCTTACTCCTTCCATAGTTAAAAACTGCTTGCTTAAATGAAGCCCTTTTAGACTGTGCTATACTTATTTCCATACCATTTTTCAGTAAAACAGCATCACTTTTCCATGATTTAATACATTTTATATTGACTATATATGACTTGCTTATGCAGACAAACTGAAACGGAAGATTTGATACAATATCACTAAGTTTTCCATAATAAGATACACTTTCACCATCGGTTTTACATATAGTAATAGTTTTATTTCTGCTGGAAAACAACATAATTTCACCATACGGAATAGAATATCCTGTCTTATTATATGTATATCTGAATTCTTTTTTTCTGCACATCTTCAAGTTGTAATATTTTAGTCATGGTATCACACAAAACATTATCATCTATCGGTTTTATAAGGAAATCATATGGATGAATTTGAAAAAGCTCCATAGCATAGCTTGTTTTATGAGAAATAAACACAATATTCATCCTGTCATTATGAAGCGTTTCCCTTATATATTTTCCTGCACAAACCCCATTATCACCCGGTAACTCAATATCAAGAAAAAGTATCTGCGGATTGAACTCTTTTATGTCTCTGCATAATGACATAGAATCATACCATACTTCAACCTCGCATTTTTCAGCTCTATTCTTAAAATATTCAATTATTACTTTTTCGAGTACAGCGCACTGATTAATCTCGTCATCACATATTGCCACTTTATAAATCATTTGTTATTTTTCCTTCTGTTATCTTACTCCCAAATTACTTTTTATAATTTTATCTAACATAATAGATAAAATCAACAATCCATGCACAAAACGACCATTTTTTGCAGAAAATGGACATAAATTGTGGTTACACCTCATAACATATTATAACGGGATAATTATAGAAAAACTAAATTCATTATCCTCATTTTTAATAACATATTCGCCATTGTATTTTTCTACAATTTGAATAATATTTTTTATGCCAATACCATGCATTTCCGGTTCATCTTTTTTACTTGTTTTTATTTCATTACCACTGTAAATAATTAGATTACTGCATGTATTTCTCACCGAAAGAACTATAAGATTTTCCTCTATCACAAACTTTAGTTTTATAGTTTTCTTTTTCTCACATTTTTCACATGCTTCAATAGCATTATTTAGCAGATTTGCTAAAATCACTACCAAATCCTCATCCTTTATTACAATTTTTGATAAATCATTTACCTTAAACACAAAAACAATATTCTTACTGATAGCCTCCTGATACTTTGTATTAAGAATGGCATTTATTATCACATGATTTGTATTGATTACATTTTTTTCTCCAATAAAAGTATTGCTGATATTTCTTACATATTTACTTGCCTTGTCATATTCATGAGCTTTCAATAAGGATTCTATACACAATATATGATTTTTAAATTCATGTGACTTTTCTTCTGAATTTCATAATTTTCCGAAATAGAACGGTACATATCAATTTGGTTTTTAAACTGTAGTCCCAATATTTCCTTTTCATGCAATTTAGCTTCACTGGTTACAATATCGTTAATCAGGAAATATACAAATATATTCATCACAGCCAATCCCAAGGAGATAGAATATAAAACGTTCGCCTGCACTTCATTTTTTGTATATGGAAACGTCATAATCATTGCTATAATTGTAATTATTGTAAATACAGGAAAAAACAAAAATCTCCCCCATATTTTGTCAGGTAAAGTCTCTGTTGATTTTTTTCCAAAGTGTTTTTTTAGCAGTAAGATACATAAAAATACGGTAATCTTGCTAAAAATAACAACCAAGCTTCCCTCTAACGCATATCCTTTTTGTACCTCACCCGCTTTTGAAATAATTGTGTTATTACTAATATAAGCTATATATCAACTATGATTGATAATCCTTGATATAATAATGCAAAAATGACTGATTTTTTTATACTAATTTCAAAATAAAAACTCATAATTATAACTGCAGCCAGTACAACCAACGTCATTTTCAATATAAGCATATCAGACAAAAATAATCCGCATAAATAATAGCAGCAAATCAATGATAGCATCAGCAAAACTTTTTGACTTTTTCTTAATCTCGAATTTTCTTTGCAAAAAACATCGTAAAATAAATTACAACATATCGCTTCAAATATAATAATTACTAAACTGAAAAAATATGTAAACATATATCACAATTCTCCCTTATATGAAATGAATGCATCCTTCACATTCTTATATCTTGCCTTAGGTATGAGCAATTCCTGATTATTACATAACAGTACTTTATAACATTTAACACTCCTAATATATTTCAAATTAGTCAAATAGCTTTGATGGATTCTAATAAAATGGAAATCTTTTAGTTCATTTTCCAGCTCATTTAATGTGCCATATAAATTATAGATTTTGATTTTATCCTCCATGATATAGAATTGCAGTTTATGTAATTTGCTTTCAATATATAGTATATTGTCTATATTAATCTCCTTTTCTCCTTCATTGAACTTGAATTTTTTCTTTTTTACTACCAAATTCATCTTATGAAGAATGGCATCCATGCATTCGCTTATGGAAGCTCCAAATTAGTATTATTTTTCAACAGGTATCTTATGGCATCGACCTTGTAGCCTCCAACGAATAATTTATATAAGCTGTCACAAATACAATATATATTTCAGAACTATATTCCCTGATTTTTTGTGCCGTAACAATTCCATCAACATCATCCATATTAATATCCAAAAAATGATGTTGTATTGTTTAATTTCAATTCCTAAATCAATTATTTCCTTACCTGATGAAAATGTATCTATTTCATAAGAAATCTCTTTTTCGTTTAAATAGGCTGCAACATATTTATTTATATTATCTCTAAATACTTTTTCATCATCACATATAGCTATTTTTAACATTTTTTCTCCATTACTATCTGTTGTATTTCAGTTATTATTTCAACAAATTTTCAAATAATCCGTATTTTTTTACGAAAAAATCCGCAATACTATAATTTAGTATAGCGGATTCATTCCTAAAAAACAATTATTTTAATCTAAAGCGATAGCCTCATTCTCCTGACGTCTTAAAATATCAAACTCATCAGGTGTCTCTGACAGCTTTACATAGAATACCTGCTGTGGATGTGGGCAGGATTCCATCTCATTGCCGTCCTCATCAACGAGTGCAAGCACTGTTGCAAGCACATTGTCACCGTTTGGCTTCATGATTTCAATCTGCTCGCCAACTGAGAACTTGTTTCTCTGCTCCATACGGTAGAGCCTTTTTCATTTGGCGCACCAACTATTCCGAGATAGGTGTAGCCCTTCTCGTAAGTATTGTTATCGTATATCTGAGTCTCCTCCGAAGCTTTCCGTAGAAAAAGCCAGTGGTAAACTGCCTGTAGGTACAGCTCTTTATCTGCTCTAAGTACCATGCATATTTGCCTCATATTTCTCAGGTGACTCAAGATAATCATCTATCGCCTTGCGGTAGGTTCTTGCTACTGTTGCCACATAGAGAGCGGTCTTCATACGTCCCTCTATCTTGTAGCTGTCTATTCCTGCATCAATCAGATCCGGGATATGCTCTATCATGCAAAGGTCCTTTGAGTTGAAGATATATGTGCCATGCTCATTCTCGTATACCGGCAGATACTCACCCGGGCGCTTTTCCTCCACAACAGAGTATTTCCAGCGGCACGGATGTGTACACGCGCCTTATTCGCATCACGGCCTGTGAAATAGTTGGAAAGCAGGCATCGGCCTGAATATGAGATACACATTGCTCCGTGCACGAAGGTCTCTATCTCCATTCTGTCATCTATATGCCCTCTTATCTCCTTTATCTCCTTAAGCGAAAGCTCTCTGGCTGTCACCACGCGGCTGGCTCCGAGATTCCACCAGAACTGATATGTGCCGTAGTTCGTGTTGTTGGCCTGTGTGCTGACATGTCTTTCTATCTCCGGGCAGACCTCCTTTGCAATCATGAAAACTGCCGGATCTGCAATGATCAGTGCATCAGGTCTGTCCGGCTTCATATTGTGAAGCTCTGTAAAGTATTCACGCACTCCGTCAAGGTCATAGTTGTGAGCCAAAATATTGGCAGTAACATACACTCTCACACCGTGAGCATGCGCAAAGGCAACTCCCTCTGCCATCTCCTCCATTGAGAAATTCTTAGCCTTGGCCCTTAGTCCAAATGCCTCTCCACCGATGTAAACTGCATCAGCTCCATATATAACTGCTATCTTAAGTACCTCCAGGCTGCTCGCCGGACAAAGTAATTCTATTTTTCTCATTTTTTCTCCCATACAGTTTTGTATTCATCCAATATATTCTACACCGGTTACTATAGCTTTGTTGACACCGTAATTCCATCGCCTATAGGCATCACTGCCGTCACCAGCTCATCGGAGTGTGTAAGCTCGTAGAGATACTCCCTCATACGCTTGTAGATGGTACGGTTTCTGCGCTCAACGATATAGTGCGATTCTATGATATCGCCATCCTGCAGCACATTGTCGGACACCAGCACCCCGCCTGTCTTTAAAAGGCGAAGCACCTGCGGCATAAAGTTGATATACTGTCCCTTTGCCGCGTCCATAAATATCATGTCAAACTGTCCTTCAAGCTGTGGAAGTATCTCCGTTGCATCGCCCTCTAAGAGTGTAATCTGCTCCTGCTTCCCGGCTCTTTCAAAGTTGGCCTTTGCGATAGGTATTCTTTTTTCGTAATTTTCAATCGTCACTATCTGACAATCCTTAGGTGCATACTCTGCCATCAAAACGGCAGAAAAACCAACCGCTGTTCCCACCTCGAGAATACGCATTGGTTTTTGCATTGCAAGAAGCAGTTTTAAAAAGCTCTGCATCTCTTTTCTGATAATCGGAACGAAGTCTCTTAAGGCTTCCTTCTCTATCTCATCTAATACAGGCGTGTTGCCTCTGTCCAAGGAATTGATATATGTGACAAGTCTCTCATCAACTATCATTCTTGTATTTCCTAATCTGATTATTGACACAAATGCGCTTAACGGATAATTACTGTGTATCCGAAGGCTCCGTAGTCTGTGTCTGTTCTTCATCGCTCTTGTCGGAGGACATGATTACCATCATATCCTTTGCCGTCATTGAAGTGTTGAGTGTGTATATCCCTGGCTTTATATGTCCTGAGTAAGCAGACAGCTTAAGCTGGAGATAAAATAAATTGTGATCCCTTACAAGGCCCTTGTCCTCTAAAAGCTGTCCAAGCTCCTCTGCGGAGATGCCCTTTTCCACCTGAACGAGTACATCCTGACCATCGCCATTTGTCATGGCAGGCTCAGTAAATACTCTGTAGCCAAAATCATAGCAGATGCTGCAGATTTTTATGCCCGCAAACAGCACCAAAAGAGCAATCATTATTGAAAAAGCAACCCTTATAAAACCAAATAAAGCCTTGTTAAAATCCATAAGCTGTTCCTACACTTCCATAATTATAGGTATAATCATCGGTCTTCTCTTTGTTTCCTTCCAAACAAAGTCTCCCAATGCATCCTTTACCTCTGTCTTTATCTTGCCCCAGTCTGTCACATTGTTGTCTGTCAGACGCTCCATTGTGTCATCCAGCACGCATTTCGCCTCATCCATCAGGCTCTCAGAATTGCGCACGTATACAAATCCTCTCGATACAATATCAGGACCTGCAAGCAGCTGTCCTGAGCCTGCCTCAAGTGTCATCACAACAATGATGATTCCGTCCTCAGCCAGACGCTGTCTGTCACGGAGCACGATATTTCCTACATCTCCTACACCAAGTCCATCGACCATGACATTGCCCACATGCACTCTGCCTGTCACCTTGGCACCATCCTCATTGATTTCAAGCACATCTCCTGATGAAAGAATCTTGATGTGGTCTGTATCATATCCGAGCTGCTCGGCTATTTTGGCCTGTGCCACAAGATGCTTGTACTCTCCATGAACAGGGATTGCGTACTTTGGATTGACAAGAGAATAAATAAGCTTTATATCCTCCTGACACGCATGGCCGGAAACATGGACATCCTGGAATATAACATCTGCACCCTTCATCATGAGCTCATTGATGATACCTGTAACCGACTTCTCATTTCCCGGTATAGGGTTTGAGCTGAATACGATGGTATCGTTTGGCTTTATGGATACCTTTCTGTGGGTACCGTTTGCCATACGTGAAAGAGCTGCCATTGACTCTCCCTGGCTTCCTGTCGTGATAATGACAGTCTGCTCATCAGGATAGCTTCTAAGCTGTTCTACATCTATAAGAATATTGTCAGGCAGCGACAGATATCCAAGCTCTGAGGCTATAGAAATGATATTTACCATGCTTCGTCCCTCGATGGCTACCTTTCTGCCATACTTCTCCGCACAGTTGATAATCTGCTGCACACGGTCTACATTTGATGCAAATGTAGCAATGATAATTCTGTTTTTCCTGTGATCCTCAAAGATGCCGTCCAATACCTTTCCGACAGACTTCTCAGACTGTGTGAAGCCCGGTCTTTCTGCATTGGTACTGTCACACATAAGCGCGAGCACGCCCTTCTTTCCAATCTCACCAAACCTTGCAAGTCGATTGCATCTCCAAATACAGGTGTATAGTCCACCTTGAAATCGCCTGTATGCACAACTATACCTGCCGGCGAATAGATAGCAAGCGCTGCTGCATCCTGGATACTGTGGTTAGTCTTTATAAACTCAACCCTGAAGCAGCCAAGGTTGATGTGCTGTCCATATTTTACGACTTTTCTCTTGACAGTCTTGAGCATGCCATGCTCTTCAAGCTTTCTGTCAATAATTCCGATGGTAAGCTTTGTAGCGTATATCGGTACATTTATCTCCTTAAGCACATATGGAATAGCACCGATATGATCCTCATGTCCATGAGTGATAAAGAAGCCCTTGACCTTATCGATGTTCTCCTTAAGATATGTGATATCAGGGATAACCAAATCTATTCCCAGCATATCGTCCTCAGGGAATGATAATCCGCAATCAACTACAATAATACTGTCCTCATACTCAAAGGCAGTAATATTCATTCCAATCTGCTCTAATCCTCCAAGTGGAATGATCTTAAGCTTACCTGTATTCTGTTTTTCTGTTTTCTTCAAAATATTACCTCCAAATTTATTTCACGTACAACTGCAATCCTAATATTCAAGTGCAGTGTCATCATCCGTAAGCTCAGAAAATACCTTAGCAATAGCCGAAAACTCAACATCGTCTTCAACCATCTGATAAAGCACCTCTTCATCCTTTGTGCTTACTTCTTTTAAAATATATGCTTCACAGTCTCCGCTTTCTTCTCCTTCGGAAACTAAAAGATATCGTGTTCCATTAAGTGTTGTCTCTTCTTCAACCGCAAACTCGACAACATCATTGGTCTGCGGGTCAGTAAATTTAATTTTCTGCATAAAAACTAAGACCGACTATTTGACAGATAATCCAAATATCCCTGCAAAATAAAAATCGCTGCTATCTCATCAACAAACTCCTTGCGATTCTCCCTGCGTATGCCGGTTTCCATCATAGAACGGTCGGCTGCGACTGTAGTAAGACGCTCATCCCAGTATATGACCTCAAGACCTGTGCGCCTTGCAAGCATATCACCGAACTCCTTCGTCTTCTCGCAGCGTTCTCCTTCCGTGTTATTCATATTTTTAGGATAGCCGAGCACAATCCTGTCCACCTTGTACTCTGCAATAATCTCCTCAATACGTGCCAAAGTCTGTCTGAGCTTGGATGGCGACTTCCTGCGCACTATCTCAACACCCTGTGCTGTGATTAAGAGCTCGTCGCTCACCGCTACTCCGACTGTCTTTGAACCAAAATCAAGACCTAATATTCTCATATTAATCCCATGCGCTGTTCTCAATGTATGTCTTGAGAACCTCCTCCACAAGCTCGTCTCTCTCAACCTTCATGATGAGACTTCTCGCGTTATTGTGGCTTGTGATATATGTTGGATCTCCGGACATAATATATCCAACAATCTGATTAACAGGATTGTAGCCCTTTTCCTTTAATGCCTTGTACACAATCTCAAGTACATCGCTTACCTGAAGCTCAGGCTCCTTTTGAACTGTAAAAAATTGTGTGTTGTTAATATTTTTTTCCATACGTTTCGCCCTTCTTGTAATATTATTTTATTATAAATGTAATAAAATTACAACCTTTTATTATTCGAAGAGTAATATTTCGTCTGTAAGCATACCCGATATACGGCCTGAAACTATCTGATTTTCAAGGTTTTCGTCAGTTTTCTTAGCGACCTTGACATATTCCTTAGTATACCCGACAAAGTATTCTTTATCACCGATTACGGCCTTTTCCTCAAAAAGCGCCTCCTCATTCTTTCCGATATAGAATTTCCTGAACTCCTTAGACATGTCATGACCGAGTGCTATGAGCTTTTCGCTTCGTGCCGCCTTAATCTGCTCATCTATCTGGTCAGGCATTACTGCTGCGCGGGTGCCTTTTCGCTTTGAGTACTTAAAGATATGCATCTCATAAAAATGTATATGCTCAAGATATGCCTTAGTCTGTTCAAACTCCTCCTCTGTCTCACCAGGAAATCCCACAATCACATCGGTTGTGATGGCCGGATGAACAAAATATTTACGCAAAAGCTCACAGCCTCTCTCGTACTCTTTAGTGGTATATTTTCTGTTCATCCTCTTAAGTGTTGCATCGCAGCCGCTCTGAAGCGACAGATGAAAATGAGGACAGATTTTATCAAGCTTTGAAAGCTCACTCGCAAAGTGCTCTGTCACAATCTTAGGCTCGAGTGACCCAAGCCTGATGCGCTCTATGCCCTTTACTGCGTTCACTGCCTGTATCAGCTCAAGAAGGCCTATAGCTTCCTCAAAATCCACACCGTATGAGCTTAGATGGATACCTGTCAGCACAACCTCCTTGAAGCCGTTTGCCGCGAGCCTTTCAACCTCTGCTATTACATTTTCAAACCTACGGCTTCTGACACGTCCTCTGGCATACGGAATGATACAATAGCTGCAAAACTGATTACAGCCGTCCTGCACCTTGATGAAGGCTCTCGTGTGCTCCTTTGTCTGGTCTATAAAGAGCTCCTCAAAATCATGCTTTCCATCATTTATATCGTCCACAGTATCGTTTACACTGTCCAAAGAGTATTCCTCAAGCAGCCTTACAAGGTCATGCTTTCTGTCATTTCCGATGACTATATCCACCGATAAGTCGTTTAATACCTCTTTTTCACTTGTCTGCACATAGCAGCCGGCTGCCACAACTATTGAGTCCGGATTATTTTTCTTTGCCTTGTGAAGCATCTGTCTGGATTTTCTGTCAGCCATGTTGGTGACTGAACAGGTATTTATGACATACACATCAGCTTTTTGTGTGAATGGAACTATCTCATAGCCCGCCTCCTCAAGCAGATGCTGCATGGCCTCTGTCTCATATGCATTTACTTTACATCCTAAATTATGTAAGGCTGCTTTTTTCATTTTATTTTTTTACTCCTATTTAATTGACTTTTCCTTAAAAAACTATTACTATCTATATGACAGTAGTTATTTAAGGAGGTTTTCAATATGAAAACAGTACAGATTTCATTAAATTCCATTGGGAAAGTAAAATCATTCGTTAACGCTATTACTCAGTTTGATTTCGATTTTGATTTAATATCGGGCAGATATGTCATTGATGCTAAATCAATTATGGGTATCTTCAGCTTAGACCTTTCTAAGCCAATAGAGCTCGCTATACATACAGAAACCGGACTTGACGAGATTATGGAAGTATTAAAGCCATATATCATCGACGAAGCCAAGTAATACAGACACAATGATTTGATTAATTAGGACCTGAAGCTCAGGTCCTTTTTATTTTGCTCTAAGGTGGCACTGATTACTCAGCATCCACCATAATCACTTCTGTAGTATCTATAGCTGTCTTCATAAGCTCATCTATCACATCGTTAAGTCTTTCCTCAGACTTCTTAATCCTGTTTATATTCGGCTTTGTAACAGGATGCTTTGCTACGAAAATAGTACAGCAGTCCTCATACGGAAGAATCGATGTCTCATAGGTATCAATTTTGTTTGATATATCAATGATATCATTCTTGTCCATGGCAATGAGAGGTCTGTATACAGGCATATGGCACACCTCGTTTGTTGCAGCAAGTGACTGCATTGTCTGGCTTGCAACCTGTCCGATGCTCTCACCTGTGATAAGGCCCAAGCATTTATCCTCATCGGCAAAGTGCTCTGCTATCTTCATCATGTATCTGCGCATGATGATGGTAAGCTCATCATGAGGACATTTCTCATATATGGCAAGCTGTATATCGGTAAAATTGACAACATGCAGCTTTATCTTGCCCGAATATCTGGCAACCTTCTTTGCCAGGTCTACAACCTTCTGCTTTGCTCTCTCACTCGTATATGGCGGTGCATGGAAATATGTGGCATTGATTACCACACCTCGCTTTGCAATCATGTATCCTGCAACCGGGCTGTCGATTCCACCTGAGAGAAGAAGCATTGCCTTTCCTGCTGTGCCAAGCGGCATACCGCCCGGTCCAGGAATCTCCTCTGAATAAATATTTATCATAGGTCTGATCTCTATATTGATCATAACCTGTGGATTATGAACATCTACCCTTGTCTCAGGAAATGCCTCCAGCACCTTTTCACCGACTGCGGCATTTATCTCCATGGATGTCATCGGATAGTTCTTTCTGGCACGTCTCGCATTTACCTTGAAGGTAAAGCTCTTATCCTTGTATACATGGTTGATATGCTCGATAACTGCTTCACAGAGCTTGTCAAAGCCTCATCCTCATGCAGCTCGACCGGACAGATACCCACGATACCAAAAATTCTTGACAATGTGGCAACTGTCTCGTCATAATCATAGTCTCCGTCTGTCTCCACGTACACACGTCCGCTTTCCTTTCTTACCTCAAAGCTTCCATCCACATTGCGAAGCTGATATTTGATATTCTTAACGAGCGCGTCTTCAAAAATGTATCTGTTTTTGCCCTTTATCGCAATCTCAGCATACTTGATCAAAAATGTCTTGTACATGTAACTCTCCTGTTCTGGTTTTTATTTATTATTTTATTATTTTTAATTACTTAATATTTCATTGTATGCGTAACTTTTTAGCGCCTTGTATATCTTCGCAGCATTGGTATCACCTCTGCCATCACTGATACAGCGTAATCAATTTCCTCCTGTGTGGTATTCACGCAAAAGCTGAATCTGATTGTGGAATCCAAAAGTGACGGCTTAAGCCTATGCTCTTTAGTGTTGAACTGATTGCCGGTTTGTTTGATGAACAGGCACTTCCTGCAGACACATATATCTGCCTGTCCTCAAGAGTATGAAGCATAACCTCCGCTCTCACACCATCTACGCTCACGCTTACCACATGAGGGGCATTTGTATGGTCCGTGCGTCCATTTACAGATACTCCGTCAATACGCTGCACTGACTCTATAAAATGATCCCTAAGCTCATACATATGTGCTGTTTTTTTATCAAAATCCGTGTAAATTTCCTCTGCTGCCACTCCAAGACCTGCATATGCAGGAACATTTTCCGTACCTGAGCGCATGCCCTTCTGTTGGCCGCCTCCGTATATAATCGGCTTGATTTTAGTCTTGTCCTTTATATATAAAAATCCGCTGCCCTTTGGTCCGTGAATCTTGTGTCCACTGACTGAAAGCATGTCTATATTCATGCGCTTTGGTCTGATTTCAAGCTTGCCGTAGGACTGTATGGCATCCACATGAAAAAGTGTGGCAGGATTTTTCTCTTTTATAGCTGCTCCCGCCTCCTCAATCGGCATGACTGCGCCAATCTCATTGTTTACATGCATAAGCGATACAAGAATTGTATCCTCCCTTACGGCATTTTTCAGTTCTTCAACACTTATCACGCCGTCATGGTTTACAGGCAGATATGTGATTTCAAAGCCCTGCTCTTCCAAAAACTGCATCACAGACAAAACTGATGCGTGCTCTACAGAAGATGTGATTATATGCCTTCCTGCACGCTTATTGGCCATTGCAGCACCTATTATTGCAGTATTATTCGACTCTGTGCCGCCGGATGTAAATAGTATCTCCTTGTCCTGCACCCTGAGTGTCTTTGCAATCTTTTTCTTAGCATCATTAATATAATTTTCTGCCTCAACGCCCTTCATATGAAGTGATGAAGGATTACCGTAATCCTCTGTAAGCAGCTTATAAACCATATCTGCCGCTGCTTTTGAGCATCTGGTTGTGGCAGAATTATCCAAATATGCTTCCATTTTTGCTCCTAACTTCTACTTCTTAACTGTTAAGTATCTCTACTGTCTATACATCCAAATTGTATACAAGCATGGCAAGTGCGGCAAGTCCTGCTGTCTCCGTGCGTAAAATCCTGCGTCCCAAGCTTATTCTGTGCATTGTGGCATGCTCATCCACAAGTGCTATCTCCTCCGGTGCAAAGCCGCCCTCAGGACCCACGACAACACCGATAGTCTGACCAGCCTTAAGCTGCCCCATTATCTCTCTTGTCGCATCCATGCCACGCTCATTCTCATATGGCACCAGCGTGATGTCAAGCTCTGAAGCGATTTTCAAAGCTTCCTTGTATATAACCGGCTGCTTCACAGTGGGAATCACAGTGCGCTTTGACTGCTTTGCTGCGCTCTCTGCAATAGCCTGCCATCTCTGCAGCTTTTTTGCTGCCTTTTTTTCATCCAGCTTTACCACACAGTTTTTCATGGCAACCGGTACTATCTCAGATACACCAAGCTCCACAGCCTTTTGAATAATAAGCTCCATCTTATCGCCCTTTGGCAGCCCCTGATACAGCACGATGTGATTATCAAGCTCTGTGCCCGTCTCATCTGCACTGTCAATAGCTGCGATGACCTCATCATCCAGAATCGATGATATGTGACAGAAATATGCCTGTCCGGATTTTGAGCTTACTCTTATTTTTTCCCCGTTTTTCATGCGCAGTACATTCTTTATGTGATTTACGTCACCTCCGGTGATTGAGATGCTGTCAGAATGAACCTGCTCTTCCTCTACAAAAAACTGATACATAATCCACCAAACTATTTAGTCAGCTTCTGCGCAGTGATATTGACCCATTCACCCTGATGATTGATTTCTATCACCTTAAGCCCCGCTGCTTCGATAGCCTCTTTAACTTCATTTTCCTTGAAATCTATGATACCCGATGTGATAAAATATCCACCTTCCTTTAATCTGTCAGGAATAACAGGTGCCATAGGAATGATGACATCAGCAAGGATATTTGCAACAACGATATCATATTTTTCTGTACCAACCTTCTTTTGAAGCTCTGTATCATCTATGAGATTGCCGACATAAAACGTGCCAAGCTTCTCATCCAGATGATTGACCTGCATATTGTCACGCGTAGAAATCATGCAGTCAGCATCAAGGTCAGTACCTACAACCTCCTTTGCACCAAGCTTTAAAGCTACAATTGAAAGGATTCCGCTTCCACAGCCCACATCAAGCACTGTAGGTGCTTCCTTTGCGCCCTCAATATACTTGATAAGCTGCTTGATACAAAGCTGTGTTGTCTCGTGCTTTCCTGTACCAAAGGAGATTCCCGGATCAATTTCTATCATAAATTTATCCGCATCCTCAGGCTTTACATCTTCCCATGTAGCTTAATCAATATATCACCGATTGTAAATGATGAAAAATACTTCTTCCAGTTATTAATCCAGTCGAGATCCTCTGTCTCAGATGACGAAATTACACCGCTTCCCACATCAACAGTATCTCTTAAATCCTCAAGTCCAAGCTTTACCTTTCTAAGCATATCTGACTGGTCACTGCCATCATCCTCAATATAAAAGCTGACATGGCTTATGCCTCATCCGGAGGCAGCTCCGGCAGAAAATCAATAAACATATCCGCCTGATCCTCTTTGGTCAGGGGAATATTGTCCTCAATCTCGATTCCCTCGATACCAAGCTCCATAAGCATGCTGCTCATGAAATCCTCAGCCGCGGTTGTTGTCTCAATCGTGTATTTCTTCCACTTCATATAAAAATCCTCTCTTAATAAAATAGATACATAGTATAAATACAGTTTTATTTCAAAACATTTCCGTACATTTTACAAGGCAGTCATACGACTGCCTCCACAACTTATCTCATATAATACCATAAAAATGTGCTGTATAAAAGCCCCATTTTTTTATACGTAAAAATAACCTAAAAAATGCCCCGCCACACATGGCGGGACATATATTATAGGATCATCTATTACAGATCATCTATTTACAGATCGTCCAAAGACTCCTTGAGCTTATCCATAAATCCTTTTTTCTTTTTAGAATCAGTAGAAGCTCCGCCCTCCTTTGTCAGAGAACCGCCTGAAAGCTCATCAAACTTCTTAAGAGCCTCCTTAGCATCCTTAGACAGACCTGTAGGCGTATTGACAACAAGTGTGACATAATGGTCACCTCTTATTGCTTTATTTCTTGTTGAAGGAACACCCTTGCCCTTTAAGCGGATACGTGTACCTGTCTGTGTACCCGGTGCAACTGTGTATATAATATCTCCATCAACAGTCTTGATTCTTATATCTCCACCTAAGGCTGCAATAGCATACGAGATGGATGCCTTTGAAAAGATATTAACATCCTGACGCTCAAAATCCCTGCTGCCTGAAACAATAACTTCAACAAGAAGATCTCCACGCGGTCCGCCATTTATGCCCGGCTCGCCGTATTCACGTATTCTGACACACTGTCCATTATCTATACCGGCTGGAATCTCAACAGTCTTTCTGACCTTCTTGGTATTGTAGCCTGTACCGTGACATGTAGGACACTTATCCTTTACTACCTTGCCCGAACCACCGCAGGATGGACATGTTGTGACATTCTGCACTACTCCAAACAGAGACTGACTCTGTCTGACAACCTTACCTGTACCATTACACTGGGTACATGTCTCAGGAGATGTGCCCGGCTTAGCTCCGTTGCCGCCACAGGTAGAGCATGTCTCCTTATAGTTGAACTCAAGCTCCTTTGTGCAGCCAAATATAGCTTCCTCAAAAGAAATTCTTACACTGAGACGGACATTTGCACCCTGTGCAGGACCATTTCTTCTGCCACTGCTTCTTCCACCTCCGAAGAAATCTCCGAAAATGTCACCAAAAATATCCCCCATATCCATGCCTGAGAAATCAAAGCCACCGGCTCCACCGCCTGTGCCATCAAATGCTGCATGACCGAACTGATCATACTGCGTCTCTTATCCGGATCAGACAATACGGCATAGGCCTCCTGAGCCTCCTTAAACTTCTCCTCACACTCTTTATCACCCGGATGAATGTCAGGATGATATTTCTTTGCCTGCTGTCTGAAGGCTTTTTTTAATCTCTGCATCTGTAGCGGTCTTAGATACTCCTAATACCTCATAATAATCTCTTTTTTCTGCCATAATTGAAAATTCCTTTTATTATACAACTAATTCGCAAGGCCGGCCAAGCGGCCAACCTTGCGAGTAATTTTACTTACGCAGCCATTATGATGCTTTGATTGATAACCCGGATTACAGGTCATTAATCCTCATATCATTATGGCAGCATCTGTTTAATTATACTTCCTTGAAATCTGCGTCGATGACATCATCATCTGCACCGTTTGAAGCACCTGCATTCATATCAGGACCTGCCTGACCTGCTCCGGCGTTCATATCAGGACCTGCTCCTGCTGCACCCTGTGCTGCCTGAGCCTGCTCATACATCTTTGCAAATACCTTCTGCGCACTCTGTGTGAGCTTCTCCTGTGCTGCCTTGAGCTCTGCAACATCAGCCTCTGTCATAGCCTCTGCCTCTTTATGTGCATCAAGGAATGACTTAACTGCTGCGATATCAGCCTCAACTGCTGACTTATCAGCGGCATCAACAGAATCTCCAACCTGCTTTAATGCATCCTCTGTCTGGAATACAAAGCTCTCAGCATCATTTCTTGCATCGATTGCTTCTTTTCTCTTCTTATCCTGTGCCTCAAACTCAGCAGCCTCTTTAACAGCCTTATCAATCTCATCATCAGACATATTAGAGCCTGCTGTGATTGTGATGTGCTGCTCTTTTCCTGTTCCAAGGTCCTTTGCAGACACATTTACGATACCATTTGCATCGATATCGAATGTAACCTCAATCTGTGGAACTCCACGACGTGCTGGTGGGATACCATCAAGTCTGAACTGTCCGAGTGATTTATTATCGCGGGCGAACTGTCTCTCACCCTGTACTACGTTGATATCAACGGCTGTCTGGTTATCAGCGGCTGTAGAGAATATCTGGCTCTTTCTTGTAGGAATAGTTGTATTTCTCTCGATAAGTCTTGTAGCAACACCACCCATTGTCTCGATTGAAAGAGAAAGTGGAGTAACATCAAGGAGAAGTACTTCGCCGGCACCGGCATCTCCTGCAAGCTTACCACCCTGGATAGAAGCACCGATTGCTACGCACTCATCAGGGTTAAGAGACTTGCTTGGCTCTTTTCCTGTCATCTGCTTTACCTTGTCCTGTACGGCCGGAATACGTGTAGAACCACCTACAAGTAATACCTGTCCAAGGTCTGCATTTGTAACGCCTGCATCCTTCATAGCGTTCTGTACAGGGATTGCGGTTCTCTCTACGAGGTCATGTGTCAGTTCATCGAATTTTGCTCTTGTAAGAGTCATATCGAAATGCTTTGGTCCCTCTGCTGTAGCTGTGATGAATGGAAGGTTGATGTTTGTAGTAGTAGCTGAAGACAGCTCCTTCTTTGCCTTCTCAGCAGCTTCCTTTAATCTCTGGAGTGCCATCTTGTCTGTAGAAAGATCAACACCCTCTGCCTTCTTGAACTCGTCAATCATCACTGTGTTACCTTGTTATCGAAATCATCACCACCAAGGTGTGTATCACCGTTTGTAGATAATACTTCGATGACTCCGTCACCAATCTCGATGATAGATACATCAAATGTACCACCACCAAGGTCATAAACCATAATCTTCTGCTCTTTCTCATTGTCAAGACCATAAGCAAGTGCTGCTGCTGTAGGCTCGTTGATGATACGCTTTACATCAAGACCTGCAATCTTGCCGGCATCCTTTGTAGCCTGACGCTGAGCATCGTTGAAGTAAGCAGGTACTGTGATAACTGCCTCTGTAACCTTCTCACCGAGGTATCCCTCTGCATCAGCCTTTAATTTCTGAAGTACCATAGCTGAAATCTGCTGTGGGCTGTAGCTCTTGTCATCAATCTGTACCTTGTAATCTGTACCCATATGTCTCTTGATAGAAGAAATTGTCTTCTCAGCATTTGTAACTGCCTGACGCTTTGCAGGCTCACCGATAAGTCTCTCTCCTGTCTTTGTGAAAGCAACTACTGAAGGTGTGGTTCTTGCACCCTCCTGGTTTGCTATAACTGTAGGTTTTCCACCTTCCATAACTGCTACGCAGCTGTTTGTTGTTCCTAAATCAATACCAATGATTTTGCCCATTTTATTTTCCTCCTATTAAATATAGTGTTTTTACCTGTTTAATATATTTGTAACCATCCGTTGTCTCACATGAATCCCTTAAATGCTGTCTGCATTCATATAAATCTGATTCACTGTCATGCCGGATAGATGTACACATCATTACTGTACTACCGATACCATGCTGTGGCGTACACTGAATCCTTGTACATATAGCCTTCTGAAGCTCCTGTGCTACGGTGCCTGACTCAAGTTCATCATTTTCAACCTGCATCACTGCATTGTGGAAATCAGGGTCGAACTCCTGTCCTACGCACTCTATTGGCTTTACACCTGCAGCATCAAGCTCTGTGAGCATCTGCTTGTAGACCTTATCCATACCTGTGATAAAAGGATCATCCTTCTTATCATCCGGTACTGCTGCAAGACCTCTCTCAAAATTGTCTATTACAGGAAGGATTTTCTCAACTATTGTCTTTGCTCCCATGTCAAACATCTGGGATTTTTCCTTCTCGCTTCTCTTGCGGAAGTTCTCAAACTCTGCCATCTGTCTTTTCAGACGGTCGTTAAGTTCTTCTATCTGCTCGTCCTTCTTGTCTTTTTTCTTT
>ENA-OQCP01000032-OQCP01000032.1-human-gut-metagenome-genome-assembly--contig:-NODE-32-length-51192-cov-3.400960_pt1 | contig 51192 bp, 53 predicted proteins | sample MGYA00242760_ERZ504583 | MGnify/ENA primary metagenome ERZ504583 (study PRJEB26092, sample SAMD00036308) | human gut metagenome | host: Homo sapiens | study: EMG produced TPA metagenomics assembly of...
TAAAAAGATTTTTCTGTTTGGAACAGCTGGATTTGGCGGAAGTGATGCCTATTTTGAAAAGATTCTCGGACAAGTCAAACAGTCGATCGATGCAAGCAATACGGTCATCGGTGAGTATATGTGCCAGGGAAAGATGCCGCAGTCTGTGCGTGAACGGTATGTGAAAATGAAAGAAAACCCGGAACATCCGGCCAATCTTGATCTGCTGATTCAGAATTTTGACCGTGCTTTGTCACACCCGGACAGCGAAGATTTGGAAAGACTGAAAAAGTCATTATGAGATAGAAAAGTATGTTGTGCTTGATAAAAATAATCAGATAAGAGCAAAATTCGCGAATGATTGCAATGGATCGTCAAATGGAATAGAATGGAGAGAAAAAAGAAAGGTGTGGAAAAGGCAGGCTGGCAAAGCATATCCGGCAGATGAGGTCATGCAGAAACAAAAACAATGAAAACTACAACAAAACAAACTCATTTATACAGTAACACGGATCTTCGCAAGCTTTTAATTCCAATCATCATTGAACAATTGCTTTCTTCCTGATGGGAACTGTCGACACGATGATGGTCAGCAATGTCGGGTCTGCCGCAATTTCGGCAGTCTCGCTGGTGGATTCCATTAATATCTTAGTCATTCAGGCGCTTTCTGCGCTGGCGGCAGGAGGAGCGATTCTCTGTTCGCAGTATATTGGAAGCGAAAAACGGGATGGAGCAATCCGTTCGGCACAACAGGTGCTTTTTGTTATGACAGTTTTGTCCGTCGCATTATCCGCGGGCTGTCTGATTTTCCGTGTTCCGCTGCTGCGCGTGATTTTCGGGGCAGTGGAAGCGGATGTTATGAAAAATTCACAGGTGTATTTCCTGTTTACGCTGCTGTCATTCCCGTTTATCGGTCTTTACGATGCGGGCGCATCGATTCTGCGGGCGCAGAACAACAGCCGCAGTCCGATGGTGATTTCGGTGATTTCCAACTTTATGAACATCGGCGGAAATGCCATTCTTATTTTCGGCTTCCACATGGGTGTCGAAGGAGCCGCGATTTCGACTTAATTTCGCGTATTTTCTGTGCGGTTGTCGTACTGTGGAAGCTTCGGGATGAAAGCAAACCGATTTTTGTGAAGCAGTATCTTTCCATTCGGCCGGACTTTGGTTTGATCAAAAATACTGTTCATCGGTATTCCATCGGGAATCGAGAACAGTATGTTCCAGTTTGGAAAGCTGGCGATTCAGTCCACTGTGTCCACACTTGGCACGGTTGCCATTGCCGCGCAGGCGATGACGAACATCCTTGAGAACCTGAACGGTGTCGCTGCGATCGGTGTCGGCATCGGACTGATGACGGTAGTCGGTCAGTGTCTCGGCGCGGGCCGGAAGGATGAAGCAATCTACTATATTAAAAAACTGTGCTGGCTGTCAGAAGTGGTTATCGTTGCAAGCTGTCTGCTGGTATTTGTGCTGACAAAACCGATTACGATGATCGGCGGTATGGAGGCAGAGAGTGCAAAGCTCTGCATGCAGATGATGATCTTTATCACGATTGTAAAGCCGCTCTGCTGGGTCATGGCGTTTGTCCCGGGATACGGCATGCGGGCTGCCGGGGATGTAAAATTCTCCATGATCACGTCCTGCTGTACGATGTGGCTGTGCCGTGTGAGTCTCTGTATTTACCTGTGCCGCGTATGGGGATTCGGCCCGATTGCGGTCTGGATCGGTATGGCGGCAGACTGGAGCCTGCGGTCCATTCTCTTTACCATCCGGTTCAAATCAGGAAAATGGCTGAATCATCATTTGATAGAAGAAAAGAAACAGGAGAGCTAAACATCTTCTTCCGGTAAAAAGGAAAGCGTATATGCAAGAGAGTCGTTGAGATGAGATTTTTGACCGCGGCTGGAAGCGTACCGGATCAATCACCTGAGCTGGTGGAAAGAGGAGCTGCATCCGAAGAAGAGATGGAAGAGGGACGGAACAATCTTGCAGCACACGACAATCGGAATGTAGATGAAAAGAAAATCCTTTTGTACGAACAGATCATTCGGGTTGTGTAGAAACAGGAAGAAAAAACTGGATTTTTCCAGTACCGGATGATAAGATAAAACTGTGTTTCGGGATGGCTTAAACATATGGAGGTGCAGGATGGAACCAATTTATTTGTCAATCCGGCAGAAAGAAACTGGCAGCCGCATCAAATCCCTTCTTCGTGAAAGCGGATACACCGTGAGAGACATTCAGAATGCCATGGGTTTTGAAAATCCACAGGCGGTCTATAAATGGATTTCCGGCAAGTGCCTGCCAAGTCTGGACAACTTTCTCATTTTAAGCAGATTATTAAACACAAGCATCGAAGATATCCTCGTCATTGACGGGGATATTCCTCGCTTCAGGATAATTTTAAACTACACACAACGGTGGCAGGAAAGTCTCCACCGGCTCCGTTGACTTTATATGTGCAAACTGATAAGATACTCATAAGTATGTTCTTAGGGGTATCTTATTTTTGTATTTCAAAAAGAAAAGGGGAAATTAAATAATGACAAAAAAGAAAATCATTGGCCTTTGCATCGGCGCTGTCGTTCTTGTCGTGGCTGCGGCCGGTGTGAAGGAAGGCAGCTGGCTGATGAAGCATCGCCGGATGCAGAATGAGTTTACGCATGAGATGAATGCATTCACGACCAAAACAAACGCTGAGCTGATCCAGCCGACGATTGTTGCGGAGGATGATATCTACGGCTGGTTTTTCCATGAGGAAGATGACGGGCTGTACATGAATCTCTATTACCGGATCAAAAACGAGTCCAATCAGCACGAAATTGCATCCAGTGAATTTCCTGTGAAGATCAAAAAGGAGCTTCTTGCGGATGATAAAGTGTGGAGCAGAACGACGGGGGCCGCGAAAAATCAGGTTCACGCGGAATACCTGGAAGGAGAAGATGACATGACGGTTTCGTTTGACGTCTATTACCAGTGTGAGGGTTCCTGCGGGGAATATTTTGCGGATATTACCGTGACGGACAGTGAGACCGGAAAGCTCTACTACAGCAGTGAAGCAGAAAATGAAGCGGCAGAATAGGAGGAGCGATGGCCGAAAAACAAAGCAAAAATAAATGGCACACACCGGCGGAGCGGATTATGATGCTGGGATTTGCGGCGGTAATCCTGCTGGGAACGATTCTTCTTTGCCTGCCGGTTTCTGCGGCGGACGGAAAAAGCGTTTACTGGCTCGACGCCCTGTTTACCGCAACGACATCTGTCTGCGTGACGGGCCTTGTCACCGTTCCGACGGCGACGACATGGAGTACCTTTGGAAAAATTGTGATCCTCGGGTTGATTCAGTTCGGAGGTCTTGGCATCATGGCGTGCCTGACGATGGTGTTTCTGATCCTGCGCCGGAAAATCAGTCTGCAGAGCCGTAAATTGATCCAGGACACTTACAATCTGCCGGTTTTAAAGGGCAGCGTCGGTATTGTGCGGAAGCTGCTGATCGGCACGGCGGCGGTGGAGCTGGCGGGAGCCTTTTTCTACAGCTTCTGGTTTGTGCCGGAATACGGTTTCTGGAAGGGAATCGGCTACAGCCTGTTCCACTCCGTATCCGCCTTCTGCAACGCCGGAATTGACCTCGTCGGGGAATCCTCGTTCGCCCCGTTTGTGACGAACCCTCTCATCAACTTACGACGATGGGCTGATTTTCTTAAGCGGCCTTGGCTTTCCGGTCTGGTGGGAAGTTCTGGAGCGCGTGCAGGATCTTGTAAAAGGAAAACGGACCCGGAAAAACTTCGTGCGCGGCTTCACGCTCCACACCAAACTGGTTCTGACGACAACCGTCATTCTTCTGTTCGGCGGGGCGCTTCTGATCCTCGCGCTGGACTGGAACAACGCATCCTCGCTTGGCAGCTTAAAACCGGCGCAGAAGGCTATGGCGGCCTTCTTCCAGTCCGTGACGACGCGAACCGCCGGCTTTGAGACGATCCCGCAGGCAAACTTCTCGGACGGCTCCGCGATGGTAAGTATGATCCTCATGTTCATCGGCGGCTCTCCGATGGGAACGGCGGGCGGTGTCAAGACGACGACTGTTGCGATTCTGCTCGTGGTCGTCGCATCCTACATCCGCGGCGATTCCGACACCGTGGTCTGGGGACGGAAGGTCATGGAAGAAAACATCCGCACCGCGGTCGTTATTTTCTTCTTCGCACTGACGATGGCATTCACCGCGACGGTGCTTCTGATCTCTGTCACCGGAAGTCCTCTGCTGGACTGCTGTATGAGATCGTTTCCGCTGTGGCAACCGTGGGACTGACGCGGTCGCTTACGCCGACCTTCCGGCGGCGGGAAAAATCATCGTAATTCTGGTCATGTTCATGGGACGTCTTGGACCGGTTACGCTGGCTATTGCACTGCGGCGGAGAAGCGGAAGAAAAGATGTGGATATCCAGCGCCCGGAACAGCGGGTGCTGATTGGATAAAAGAGGAGAAAAAACATGAGTAAACAATACGCAGTCATCGGACTTGGAAAATTCGGCTTCGCGTGGCGACGACGCTGGCGCAGGCAGGAAAAGAAGTGCTCGCGGTCGATAAGACCCGGAGCTGGTACAGGAGATCGCCGATCTCGTCACATATGCGGCGCGCGCGGACATCACCGACAGCCGTGTTTTTGCATCGCTTGGCATCAGCAACATGGATGTCGTGATCGTCGGCATCTCTGAAAATATGGAGTCGAGCATCCTCGCCACCCTGCAGGCAAAAGAGGCGGGCGTGCCGCTCGTCATCGCAAAGGGCATGAGCCAGATGCATGCCAATATTTTGAAAAAGTTGGCGCGGACCGCGTCGTGATGGCGGAGAGTGAGACGGGCATCCGCCTCGGAAAAAGCCTGATTTCCGGTGGCTTCCAGGACTTCTTCATGCTGTCGGATTCGTTCTCCATGGTAGAGCTTCCCGTGCCGGAAGCGTGGACGGGGCATAACCTCGAGGAGCTGGATCTGCGGAAGAAATACAGTATCAACGTAATCGCCGTCAAGGACGGGGAAGACATCCGTGTCACGGTCAATCCGAAGACGCTGCTCCGCGCAGAGGAAGTGCTGATTCTGATCGGCGAAAACAAAGAACTTGCCAAATTGATGAAAAACAGGAAATGAGGGGACCATTCATGATTACAAGCAGCAGCAATGCACAGGTAAAAAACATTATTGCGCTGAACAAAAAAGCAAAAGAACGCCGGGAGCAGGACGTTTTTCGTGGCGGAGGGCTGGAAAATGTTCCAGGAAGCGCCGCGGGAATGGCTGAAAAAAGTATATGTGTCTGAGAGCGGCAGCAAAATGCATGAAATGCCGTCCGACGGGACAGAATACGAAGTAGTGGACGACCGCGTGTTCCAGTCCATGTGCGACACGAAGACACCGCAGGGTGTTTTAAGTGTGATCCGCATGCCACATTACACCGAAGAGGAGGTGATGGACAACGGAAAGACACCGCTTCTGATGGTACTTGAGGATCTGCAGGACCCTGGAAATGTCGGAACAATCATCCGCACCGCAGAGGGCGCAGGAGTCACCGGCATCATCATGAGCCGCGGTACCGCGGATATCTTCAATCCGAAAACGATCCGCTCGACGATGGGCTCGATCTACCGTATGCCGTTTCTGATCGTCGACGATGCGGTCGAATTTGTAAAAGGCTTAAAAGCGCGGAAGATCTGTACGTACGCGGCACATCTGCACGGCGTGCATTCCTACCGCGAGGAGGATTACACAAAAGGAACGGCATTCCTGATCGGAAATGAGGGAAACGGCCTGACCGATGCAATGGCAGAGGCCGCCGAGTGCTGATCCGTATTCCGATGGAAGGAAAAGTGGAGTCGTTAAACGCAGCGATTGCATCCGCCGTTCTCATGTATGAGGCACACGGCCAGCGCGCATAAAAGAAAGAGCGTTACCGGTTTTCTTACATTTCTCTTAACCTGCCGGAAACCTACTCGACAGAACCGGTATTTTGAGCTAAAATAGAAAGAGCAGAGTCCGGGCTGAATTTCTGTCAGTCCGGTAAAACTGTAATATTTGCCAGAAAAGCAAAAGCTGTTTTGGGAGGAAGGAAAAATGAGTGAGAAAAAAAACATCAGTAAAAAGGAGCTCCGAAGAAGAAAGCGGAAGCGTGCGCTGATGATCAAAACAGGAATTCTATGTGTTCTGCTTGTCATCTTCGGCATTGGAATCTGGCTTTGGCCGGAGGAACAGAAAAAATCCAGCAGAAAGCACAGGAAAAAGAGGATCAGAAAACAGCAGAGGTGGACGGTTCCGTGTCGTCGGACAGCACGGGAAGTGCTGAAGCGCCGACAACGAAAGCACAGATTATGGCGGAAGCCGATGCACTTGCGCAGACATACGATTACGATGGAGCCATTGAAAAGCTCCAGAGCGTAGAGGGCGCAGCAACCGACGCGGATATCATCACAAAAGTAGCAGAGTACACCAGCACGAGAGATGCCTGTGTGCGCGTCAACGTCAACGAAGTAACCCACATTTTCTATCATTCTCTTGTAGTCGATCCGCAGAAAGCGTTCTATCAGGACAACGCACAGACCGCAGGCTTCTGCCAGTGGATGACCACCGTGGATGAGTTCAACGCGATCACCCAGCAGATGTACGACAGAGGATATGTCATGGTTTCGATCAACGATCTCGTGAAAAAGACCGTAGATGATGACGGAACCGTTCATTACGAGGAAGGGGACATTTACCTGCCGGAGGGCAAGAAAGCATTCGTTCTTTCTCTGGATGACCTTTCCTATTACCACTCTTACGACGGACGCGGCATTGCCAGCAAGATGGTAGTCGGCGACGACGGAAAACCGACCTGCGAATACATTCAGGATGACGGAACTGTTGTGACCGGTGCTTACGACTGCATCCCGCTGATGGATCAGTTTATCGAAGCGCATCCGGATGCCGTATACCACAATGCGCGCGGAACCGTAGCACTGACCGGCTACGATGGAATCCTTGGATACCGCACCGACGGTGATTACAAGACGAGAGAAGATCTGACGGATGATCAGGTAGCATGGCTTGATGCACACCCGGATTTCGACTGGGATAAAGAGTGCGAGGAGGCGAAAAAAGTAGCCGATGCGATCAAAGCAGACGGCTGGACATTCGCAAGCCATACCTGGGGCCATATCCGTGTCGGCGACAAACCGATCGAGACGATCCAGGCGGATACCGAGAAATGGCTGACGTATGTTGCACCGCTCATCGGCGGAAGCGATATCATCATCTTTGCACATGGACAGGATCTTTCCGACTGGCACGATTACACGATGGACAATGAGAAGTTTGCTTACTTAAAGAGTCAGGGCTTCAACATCTACTGCAACGTAGATTCCTCCCAGTATTTCGTTCAGGTAAGAGACAATTACCTGCGTATGGGACGAAGAAACCTGGATGGATACCGTCTGTACCAGAACCTCTACGGAGGCGGCGAGGACAGAACAAGCGATCTGTTTGATTCTGCCTCTGTTATTGATCCGCAGCGGCCGACAGATCCATCTCTTTACAATTTAGGTTAAAGAATTTTGAAAATGAAAAAGATCTCACAGAACTTTCTATTATTTATAGAAGAAAGTCTGTGGGATCTTTTTTCAGCAGGGCGAACCGTTTACAGATATTTTTCTACGAGCGGAAACGGCAGAGGCCCGAGACGGAGCAGTTTTTCATGGAAACCGATCAATGAGAATGAGTCACCTTCCTGTTCCTGCACTTCCGAGAGGAGCTGCGAAAACGAGAGCGATCCGACACAGTATTTCAGATAGTTCGCCGGTGTCTCGAGAATATACTGATATAAAGAGGCAGCGGCCGACGCATCCGTGATGCCGAACTGCGCCAGAAAGGCTGACGCATCCGAGAGGAGCCATCCCTGGCTGTGGATTCCGAGATCCAGCAGCGAGCAGAGGGTAAGATGCACCGAGCGGTTCAGATACCAGAGACGGCAGAGCGCCTGCGTGTTTGCATCGAGATTACGTGCGGCGTAGCGGCAGGCATATGATTCAACGTAGGTTGCCCATCCTTCCACATAACCCGACGGCGCGTAGAGATGGCGGATCAGAAGCGGGTCGGAGCGCGAGAACGAGACGGTCTGGTACAGATGGCCGGGAAAGCCTCGTGGGCAAGTGTGGAATACAGCTCGATGCCGGTCATTTCATCCGCGGGATTCAGGTAAATGGAGTTGGGCGAATTGACATCGGCGGGCGGTGTGAGATAAAAGGCGGGGCTTAAAAAATCCTTGAGGGAGTCATCCACGGTCTTTACTTCGTATGCGATACCCGAAAGAACGGGAAAATCTTCAGAAACGGCATTCTGCAGATCGGCAAGCATTTCCTCCGGCGTGGAGAACGGCAGCACGAGCGCCTGCTCGGAGAGGGAGAGCGACGGATTCTGATCGAGAATGATCTGCATTTCGGCACACTGGTCCGCAAGCTGCTGTGTTAAAAGGCGGGTCAGCTCCTCCGGTGAAGCGTCAACACCGACGCGGCTGCGGAGAAGATACGCATAGTAGGAAAGTCCGCCTTCCTGCCGGGAAAGACCGCCGGCGTTCTGCGTTCCTTTGCCGCGGAGTGAAGAAAGCGCATCGGAAAGAGAGCGGTAGGCGGGAAAAACACAGGAGGTAAGGAGTTTTTCATGCGTCTGCAGACAGAGATTCCTTTCCGCCTCAGAAAACAGTGAAGACGCCTGCAGTTTATTCTGAAAAACGGTGTGGAGCAGATGGATTTCCGGTGTATCCGCGTCGGCGAGAAAAGCACTGCACTGGCGGATAATGCCATCGACCGCAAGGTCATTCTGAAACACGCCCTGCCGGGATTTTTCCTGTTCGAGTGCGATGAGGTCGGAGAAATAGCGCGGGAGATCCTGCAGAAGATGGAGGTAGTCGGCGATATCCTGCTGTGTGCGGAACGGGTACTCTGCGAGCAGAATGGGAAGCTGTGCCTGAATCCCGAGCGACGGACCGAGCGGTTCCGCAAGAAGGCTGGTGCTGCCCGGCATTTTCTCGCAGTCCAGCTCGTAGAGCAGAAGATCGAGCGTGATCTGATTTTCCGCGGAGAGGCGGTTGCGATGAAAGGATGTGAGCGTTGTTTCCACACTCTGCAGCAGGGCATCATACGAGGTGCGGTAAGGGATGGAAACCGTGCCGAACGAGGCGGTGCCGGGGGCAATTCCGCGGGAAGCCGGATCGGCGAGGGTATAGTGGAGCGTGATGGCAGAAGAGGTTACCTCGGAGTGGAACCGTTCCTCCACATACGCGGAAACCGGCGGTTCTCACCAGGGGAAAAGAACGGGGAAAAATACCAGAACAGCAGGGCGAAAAGAAGTCCGCCGCACAGAAGCAGAGGGAACAGGATGCGGCGGTGCAGAGAAGCTGGTTTCATAGAATAGGCTCCGGTGCGGACAGTTATCATAAAGTATGTAAAAAATGCTGATTTTATGCGCTTTTTCCGTGGCCTTTCATTTGACTTTCCAAAACGGCTTTGCTATAATCAGTAACGAATGAAATAAGGGACTTTTCAGTGCGGAACGGATTTGAAAAAGAATCCGCGAAGATAAAAGGGAATCAGGTGGAAATCCTGAGCGATCCGGTCACTGTAAGCAGGGAGTGTTAGCTGCAGAAATGCCATTGTGCGAAACGCATGAGAAGGCGCGGCTGCCGTGAAGATCTGCGAGTCAGGAAACCTGCTGGAAAGGTTAGTGAATCGCTTCCGATGAAAGCATATATTCATGGAAAGATGTACGAAGCAAAATCGGACATCTGCTTTTTTGTCGCCATGCGTCCGAAAAAGAGCTTCGGTGGAGAAACTCTTTTGCAGAAAAAGCAGATGTCTGTTTGTCTTTTCGCAGAAAAAATGTGTCCTCAAAAACAAGATTACTTGCAGGGAGACATCATTGACGGGGACAGGCACCGCCCAGCTGCCTGAAAAAGTCAGACGGAATCCGGAGCAGATGCGCGAAGGATATCCGAAGAAAAGGAGAAGTTATGAAAGGAAATTCAAGCAAATTTCTGGCACTGCTGCTGTCGCGTCCATGATCATGAGCCGACTGCCAGCGTATTAGCAGATACGCAGGAAAAAGCAGCACAGACAGAAAGCAGCGCAGCCGCAGAGGAAGCGCTGCAGAGCGAAGAAACAGCAGAGACGGCAGAACCGGAAACAACACCGGCAGAAACCGAGAGCAGTGAAAGCACTGCAGAGACTCCGGCAGAAGAGCCGACGGAAACACCGGCTGCGCCTGCAGAGGATCAGACACCGGCAGGATCTGACGAGACCGAGACACCATCTGCAGATGAGGATGCTTCGGAAGATACTGCAGAGGACACTGCAAAAGACGGTGAAGAGACTGCCGATACCACAGAAAAAGAGCCGGAAGCAGCAGATGAGACTTCCCAGGATGCTAAAAAAGAAACACCGGCAAAAGAAGAAACCAAAGATGCTGTAAAAGAGAATACCAGTCCGGCGGCAGAACAGCCGAAAACGGAAGTAAAAGAAACAACCAAAAATGAGGCATCCAATACAGCCGAGGAGAAAGAAACAAAAGCAGCGGAAGCAGCAAAACCGGCAGATGGTGAGTATGAGACTTCTGCAGAAGCAACCGGAAGCATGTTCCGTGTGATTTCTTCCAGACTCATCGTAAAAGATGGAAAACTGAAAGCATCCATTCTGCTGAGTGGAACCGGCTATGATTACCTGTATACGGGAACAGCAGCAGAAGCTGCCGCAGCAGATGAAAAGAGCTGGATTGCTCCGACAGGAAGCGAAACCTATACGGATACGAAGACCGGTGCAGAAAAGACCGGATATCGTTTTGAAATTCCGGTGGAAGAGCTTGACAAACAGATGGATGTTGCCGTTCGCTCAGCCAAGAAAAAACATGCTGATAAAACTGTTACGATCCACAGCACCGCTGCAATCCCGACCGTAACCCCGGAACCGACCGAGCCCCCGGCCCCGAGTGAAACACCAGGCGATGATTCTTCCGAGACACCAGTCAGCGTAGAAGCACCTGTTGTAAAGGACAACGGTCAAGCATTCAAAATGTTCCTCATCTCTGAGGCAACCATGATCAACAAGGGCGACAAACTTGTTCTTACCCTGAAAACAAACAACACATCGTTTGATAAACTGTATTTTGGAAATAATGATGACCTTGCAAAAGCACCGGTTATTCAGGGAATGCAGGAAGCAAACGACGGTTTTTCCTTTGCGTTTGAAGTAGATGCTGACAAAGCCGGCACAACCGTTCCGATTGTTCTTGGAAAGAAAGACGGAACCTGGTATACGAAACAGCAGCTTTACTTTGTGATTCCGGGAACGAAAACACCAGATGTTACACCAACCCCGGAACCGACCGTAACCCCGGAACCGACTGAGATCCCGGCACCAACCGCAACGCCGACCCCGGAGCCATCTAAAGTTCCAAATGGCATTTACAGCGGAACCGCCGAGACGGGTGCTCAGATGTTCAAAGTAGTGGCTGTGGAGCTGACCGTAAAAGATGGTGATATGAAAGCTAAGATCACCTTAAGCGGTGTTGCTTATGACTACCTGTATATGGGAACTCCGGAAGAGGCAGCTGCTGCAGATAAGAGCGCATGGATCGCGGGCATCGGAACAGCGGATTATACGACCGATGACGGACAGACCAAAACCGGAATGCAGTATGAAATCCCGGTAGCAGCACTTGATCAGCCGCTTACCGTTGCATCCCATTCTGAAAAACGGGACAAATGGTATGCAAGAACCATCACCATCGCATCAGCAAGTCTGAAAAAGACCTCAGATCTTCCGGCAGATGAGACAAACAAAATTGCAGACGGTATCTACGAAGCAACTGCTGAGACTGGTGCAGCAATGTTTAAAGTAGTCAAAGTAAAACTGACTGCAAAAGATGGAAAAATGACAGCACTTATCACCTTAAGCGGAGCAGGTTACAATTACCTGTATCTGGGAACAGCAGCAGATGCAGCAGCAGATAAGAGTGCATGGATTGCATCCAAAGGAAAAGGTGAGTACACCTTAAACGGCGAGACCAAAACAGGACTGCAGTTTGAAATTCCGGTAGAAGCACTGGATCAGGGCCTGGCAGTGGCAGCTCACGCAGTAAAGAGCGGCAAATGGTTTGACAGAACCATCACGATCGCATCCTCCAGCCTGAAAAAGACCGGAGATCTGCCGTCGGATGATTCCAACGATCCGAAACCAACCATCGTTCCGACCAAGACCCCAACCGTATCTCCATCTGAGACACCGGTTGTAAAACCGACCAGCACCCCGACTCCGGCACCGACCCAGAAACCGGCCGATACCAAACCGGAGCAGGAATCCAAATATGAGTCTGACTTAAGCGGCGGCACATCCAAAGTAGACAGTGCAACCACACTGGCAGACGGCGTTTACACACCAGACGGATTCTCCTTCTCCGGCGGATCCGGAAAGGTAACCATCTCCTGCAGCAAGATTACTGTAACGAACGGACAGGCTTATGCAACGATCGCATTCAGCAGTCCGTACTACGGATATGTAAAAGCAAACGGAAATAAATACATGGCAAATGTCAGCGGCGGAAGCAGCATCTTCACCATTCCGGTTGAGCTGAACAAGAACAATACCATTATCGGTATGACCACCAGAATGTCCGTTGCCCATGAGATTTCCTACAACATCTTCATCTCCCTGGCAGCAGCAAAGAAGGGCGGCAGCACTTCTTTCAGCACAGGATTTGTAAAAGCAGACGGAACAACCTCCACGATCAGCACCGATAACTCCAAGCTGGATACCACCGCTCCGGAGATCATGGGACTGGAATACAAAGCAGAGACAAAACTTGCTTACGCAGAGTACTTCAAGATGTATCATTACGACGAAGGCATCACCCTGCTGGAGATCGATATGACAAAAGATACCGAGCGTGATCCGGAGAAACGGACCGAGGACGACAAGAAAGCAGAAGATACCGATACCGCAGCAGCAGAGAATACCGCAGCAGCAACCGACGAGGAAGAAGCGGCAGCAGCATCCGATTCCAAAAAAACCAGCACTGAGAAAGCGAAAGATCTGACCGAAAAGACAAAAGAGCTGTACGAAGGCAATGTTGTCAAATATCTGATCGTTCCGAAAGATGTTGAGATTCCGGCAGGACTGGACAAAGATATGATTGTGATCCAGCTTCCGGTTGAGAAAACATACGTAGCATCTGAGGATGCCCTGAAACTTCTCGACGAGCAGTTAGACGCAGCAGAGAGCATCAAAGCAGTCGGCATGGAGCAGAAAGACTGCCAGATCGAAAACATTGCAAAAGCAATGGAAGACAAAAAAATCTCCTTCGACGGAGCATTCGATGATCTGGACTACAAAGCTCTGGTAAAAGATGAAATCGACTTTGCAATTCTTCCGTCTGAGTTCCTTCCGGGAAATGCAAAAGATGAGGAAGATGCTGATGCAGCCGACGAGACCGCAGATACCAAAGCTGAGGATCAGAAGGACGATAAAGACGATAAGACAACGGATGAGAAAGCAGACGAAGACAAGACTCCGGAAGAACTTCTGAAAGAGGAAAATGAGCGTCTGTCCGACACCGCAGAGCGTCTGGCAACCCTGACCATTCCGATGCTGGTTGACCGTTCCGCAGACGAGAAGACCGATCTTGCGAAAGCAGAGTGGCTGAAAGTCTACGGCGTGATCTTCGGATGCGAGGATCAGGCAAATGAGCTGTTCCAGAAGATGGTAAAGGCAGAAGAGAATAAATAAGTACAATAATTTGCAGCAAAAAATGAGAAAGGGCTGCTGCCGTATGGCAGCGGCTTTTTCTTTAAGAAAGGAATATCAAATGACAGGAAAAAACGAAAGAAAGCTGAAAAAATGGGCTGCACTTTTTCTTGCAGCAGCGATGTCACTGACGGCCTGCGGCAGCACCGCATCAACGGGAAGCAGCACATCGTCCGCGTCGGGCACTTCGGCAGTTTCTGAGAGCAGCACATCCACAGCATCCGTAGCAGATGTTTCCGAAAGCCAGACGGAGAGCACATCCGTCTCGGAAAGTACGGCTGAAAGTGAAAGCACCTCCGAAGCCACTGCTGCGAGCAGCACCTCCGGGAGTGATACCGCATCCGCGGATGGTTTCGCAACGACAGACGATGTCAGCGACGCACCGGACATCACCGGAATCACCATCGAGAGCAAGATGGTCCTGAATTACGCCGAGTGCTTTAACGTATACTACTGCACAGACGGCTATAAACTGATCGATGTCAAAGACGGCGCGCAGTATCTGCTCGTCCCGGACGGAAAAGAGGCGCCGGATGACCTCGATTCCGACGTAATTGTAATCCATCAGCCGCTGGAACGCATCTACATGGCAGCAACCTCTCCGATGGCGCTGTTCGATGCCATCGACTCCCTCGATACGATTCGTCTCTCCGGTGAAACCGCAGACAACTGGTACGTACAGGATGCCGTTGACGCGATGAATGCCGGAACGATGATCTTCGCCGGAAAATACAGTGAGCCGGATTACGAACTTCTGGTCAGTGAGAACTGTGATCTGGCCATTGAATCCACGATGATCCTCCATTCCCCGAAGGTACAGGAGATGATCGAGATGCTCGATATTCCGGTCTTCATCGACCGTTCCAGCTACGAATCCCAGCCTCTTGGCAGAACCGAATGGATCAAACTCTACGGTGCCATGCTGGACAAAGAGGAGGAGGCAGCGACTTCTTTGCAAGTCAGGCAAGTGTTGTGGAAAATCTGAAGGATTTCCAGAATACCGAAAAAACGGTCGCTTTCTTCTATATTAATACGAGCGGAGCTGCCGTTGTGCGGAACCCGGAGGACTATATTTCCAACATGATCGAGCTTGGCGGTGCGCGCAACGCCTTCCGTGATCTCCAGGACGACAGCGGAAAAACATCCGTGCCGATCACGATGGAGCAGTTCTACGATACGGCCGAAGATGCGGACTACCTGATCTACAACGCAAGCATCGATTCCACCGTCAAAACCCTGGACGACCTGCTGGCAAAGGATTCCATGTTTGCCGATTACAAAGCAGTCAAAGAGGCAACGTCTGGACAACCGAGAAATCCATGTATCAGGCAACCGATAAAATTGCACAGTTTACCAACGACATTAACCTTCTGGTAACGGGCGGCGATCCGGATCAGATGGTATTCTTAAGAAAATTATCCTGATGGAGGAACGTATGTCAGAGAAAAAAAATATGACAGGAAAAGAGAACAGTTTCCATATGGAAAACTTCCGGCGCCGTTCGCGGTATGCCGCTGTGTTCCTGGTGCTGATTCTGGCGTTCGCCGCCATCACCGTGCTGAATATCAATTCCGGAAACGTAAATATTTCGATTCCGGAAATTTTCCGGATTCTGCTGCGGCGGACCGGAGAGGGGAAAGCGTACAATATTATCTGGAAAATCCGCCTTCCGCGTATTCTGATGGCGGCAATCCTAGGCGGTGCTCTGTCCCTGTCGGGCTTCCTTTTACAGACTTTCTTTGAAAACCCGATTGCCGGTCCGTTTGTTCTTGGAATTTCCTCGGGAGCCAAAATGGTCGTGGCGCTGACCATGATCTTTTATCTGGAGCGGGCGCGCAATATCACATCTTACACGATGATTGTTGCAGCATTCTTAGGATCCCTTCTCTCCGTCAGCTTCATTCTGCTGATGTCCCGACGGATCAAAAATATGGCAGGACTTCTCGTCGGCGGTATTATGATCGGTTACATCTGCTCGGCGGTCACGGATTTTGTTGTCACCTTCGCGGAGGATTCCGATATCGTCAACCTCCACGGCTGGTCACAGGGAAGCTTCTCCGGCATGAGCTGGAGCAACGTAGCGATCTCTGCGGCTGTGATCGGCATCACCTTTGTCATCACGTTCCTGATGGCAAAACCGATCGGTGCATACCAGCTCGGTGAGGCGTATGCGCAGAGCATGGGTGTCAACATCAAAGTATTCCGCATCGCGCTGATTCTGCTTTCGAGTATTCTCTCCGCATGCGTCACCGCATTTGCCGGTCCGATTTCGTTTGTCGGCATTGCCGTCCCGTTCCTCGTCAAACAGAGCCTCGGCACATCGCGTCCGCTCGTCGTAATCCCGGGAACGTTCCTCGGCGGAGCCGTCTTCTGTATGATGTGCGACCTGATCGCGCGTATGGCGTTTGCACCGCTGGAGCTGTCCATCAGTACGGTCACATCGATCTTTGGTGCGCCGGTCGTCATTTTCATGATGCTGCGCCGGAAAAGGGGGTAAGAGAATATGAATGAATATTATTTTCATCTGGACCACCTGACGGTCGGCTATGATAAGAAGCCGCTGATCAAAGATATCTGCATCAGCATCGAAAAAGGCGAGATCGTTACGCTGATCGGACCGAACGGTTCCGGTAAATCAACGATTCTGAAAAGCATCACCCGCCAGTTAAAGCTGGTCGGCGGAAATGTGGAGTTTGATGGGAAAAACCTGCATGAGCTTTCGTTCCGCGAGTTGTCCACGAAGATGGCCGTTGTGCTGACGGAGCGCATGAAGCCGGAGCTGATGACCTGCCACGATATTGTGGCAACGGGCCGCTATCCGTACACCGGACGGCTCGGCATGCTGACCCGCGAGGATGAGGAGAAGGTCGAGAAGGCGATGCGCGCCGTTCATGCCGAAGAGCTCGGCGGCCGCGATTTCAACGCCATCAGCGACGGCCAGCGCCAGAGAGTGCTTCTTGCGCGTGCGATCTGTCAGGAGCCGGAGGTCATCATCCTCGACGAGCCAACTTCTTTCCTCGATATCCGCCACAAGCTGGAACTGCTCGCGATTCTGCGCCGCATGGCAAAGGAGAAGGGCATCACCGTCATCATGTCGCTGCATGAGATCGATCTGGCACAGAAAATTTCAGATAAGATCATCTGCGTCAAGGGCGATGCTATTTCCCATTTCGGCGCACCGGAGACAATTTTCCGCGAGGATATCATCCGCGAACTATACGAGATTGACAATGGTTCGTTTGACCCGTGCTTCGGAAGCATCGAGCTGCCGCGGCCGGAGGGAACACCGCGCGTCTTTGTCCTCGCAGGCGGCGGAACGGGAATCCCGGTGTTCCGGAAACTGCAGAAGGAAAATGTCCCGTTTGCGGCAGGCGTCCTGTATACGAACGATATCGATTACCAGCTCGCCCGCATTCTGGCGATGGAGACGGTAACCGAAGCACCGTTTCAGGAGATCGGCGACGAGGCATTTGCCCGCGCCTGCGAGCTGATGAAGAGCTGTGAACGTGTCATCGACACCGGCGTCCCGGTGGGCATGTGCAACCGCCGGATCGAAGAGCTGAGGGCAGAAGCAAAGCGGCTTGGAAAGCTGGCAGAGTAAAACAAAGAAAAATCCAATCAAAATCTCCTGTCTGGGAACGAAACAATCGTTTTCCGAACAGGAGATTTTCTTTTTGCAGCCATTGTAAAAACAGCAAAAGAACACGAAAAATGTAATATTAAATTGTACGAAAAATTCACACAATTCAAGTCAAAAACCAACAGAGATTGACACTTAAAAAGTCAAGTGCTTTGTAAAATCTTTTGGCGAAATAACGGTTTTCTCTGTTATGACCAAAACACGCGTTCTGATTTCGCAAAATTTAAACACATGCTTTCCACACCGTTTTTCGTGGATAATGTGGATAACTCGGTGTATAACTTGTTTTTAGGCATGTTTTCGGTGGTTAACTATGTGGATAACTTGTGGACGGGATGTTTATAAAATTGGCCCGTGTGGGAAAAAACCGGTTTCTTTGTGCAATTTCGACAAAAAGAGGTTTTAAAGTTTTACACGACTGACATGAAAGGTTTTTCAGATTTCAGAAACTACGGAAAAACAGAAAAAAGCAGGCAGTTCTCCGTACAATACGAAGAATGCCTGCTTTTGCCGTATTCTATTCGAAAGAAGCCATCAGTGGCTGATCAGATATTTCTCTACCGAAGTCACACAGTTCGCGCCGTCGGCGGCTGCAGTGATGATCTGACGGAGCTGCTTCGTGCGGACATCGCCTGCGGCGAACACGCCCGGCACGCTCGTCACACCGTCTTCGCCGGCTTTGATGTAGCCAGCCTCATCGGTTTCTACGATGCCTGCGATCAGTGCGGAGACCGGAACGATGCCGACGGCAATAAACACGCCGTCTACCGTGATCACACCGGCTTCCCCTGCCTTTTTGTTCGTTACCTTCACGCCGGACACCATCTCGTTTCCTTCGATGGAATCCACAACCGTATCCCACACCATTTCCACATTCGGCAGTGCCAGCAGTGCATCCTGGAGAACACCGGCTGCCCGCAGTTCATCGCGGCGGTGGATCACGTAAACCTTTTTGCACGTTCTGGCAAGGAAAATCGCATCCTCCACGGCGACATCGCCGCCGCCGATAACGGCAACGGTTTTGTCTTTGAAAAATGCGCCGTCACACGTTGCACAGTAAGAGACGCCCATGCCGGAGAGCTCCTTTTCACCAGGTACATTTAACGCGCGGTGCTCCGCACCGGTTGCAAGAATGACCGTTTTGGCATGATACTCATTTTTTCTCGTGCGGACAATCTTGATCTCTTCGTCAAGAACAAGCTCCTTCACACGCTCACGGGAAAATTCCGCGCCCATTTTTTCAGCGTGTGCGCGCAGCGTGCTTCCGAGATCCATGCCGCTGATGCCCGGAAGGCCGGGATAGTTGTCTACTTCATAGGTATTCAGCACCTGGCCGCCGCTTGCAAAGTTTGCCTCAATCGTAAGAGAGGAGAGCTTTGCGCGTTTCGCATAAATCGCGGCAGAAAGACCCGCCGGGCCGGAGCCGATGATGATAACGTCGTATAAGTTTCCATAAAAATCCTCGTTTTCGTCTGTAGTAAGCTGCCATGCAGCCATTTTTCTGAAAGTATCGTTACGGAGCCGGTGTTTCGGACGGTTCCTGACTGTCGGAAACGGAAGATGAATCTTCCGCGGAAGTTTTTTTGGCTTCTTCTTCCGGCGCTTCCGGCTGGTTGTGAACCACCTTGATGCTGCGTACCAGCTTCAGATCGTTGTCGATGCCGATTTCAGTGTAGTCCAGCTTTTCGTCATCACTATAGAATGTGTAGAGTGTCAGGTTACTATCCTCTTTTTCCGTTTTTTCTGATTTGGCATCCCCTGCCTTCGCCAGAAAATCGCTCTCGGAAGTGCCGAGCGTGATGCCGTTTGTGATTGAAATCGGAATCTTTGTCGTATCGAGATCGCCGTACAGCGAAGTAACAAAACAGTTGCGCACTGTCGTCGCCTCCGCGCCGTAATTATGTACGGTGCAGTAAAGCTTCTGACCGCCCTTTTCCAGCGTGACGTAGCCGTATTTTCCGTTTAAAACGGCCGTATCGGACTCTTTCGTATTGACGGTCCAGTCGTGGTCCAGAAGTTCACTGACCGGAACGGGAAGATGATAGAGTACATCGTCAAAGCGGACGGTCCAGTCGTTGATTTCACTGCTGTCGGCTTCCGGTGCCTGGTAGGCCTCCACTTCCGGTGTTGTGGCATCGCTGACACCATCGAGCGCTTTTGCATCAGCCGTGGTCGTAAAGTTCTGCATATCGAGGAATACAGAATTCCCGTTTCGTTATCGAAGCCGAGCGTGATCGTCTGGTACAGCCCGTATTCATACGTGAACTGCACAGAGGTATCGGCCTCATAACGGTCCTTTGGCGCACCGTAGATGCTTTCCACATCCTCCATCAGCGACTGCTGCAGGGTGACGCCGTTCGGCAGGCCGACATAGATATTCTGACCCTCAGCGGTCGAGGTATCGATGTGAATGCCTCCGATCAGGCATTCCGCCACTGGCTTTGCCGTGGTGTCCGGATTGGCAATATCGACGGTAATCTGGTTTCCGTCCTTTTCAAAGCTTTCGCCCTCTGAGAAGGATTCCGGCTGGATTTCCTTTGTGTCGTCGCCGCTGTAGACCCAGCCAAGCGCTGTAAAATCCGCGTAGGATTCCGGAATTTCGTATGTATCGCCCCAGATGGCAAGCTGAAAACTGTTCAGGTTCTTCGAGAGATCCACATCGTATTCCGGAATCTCATCGGAATCGCCGGAGGCCGCCAGATTGTCTTTGGGGTCGTCATCGTCGGTACTCTGACTGATGGTTGTGATCGGAATCGTTTCTGTTTTCTTTCCGCAGCCGCTCGTTCCCACGAGGAAAGCGGCAAATACTGCTGTTAAAACCCAACGGTATTTTTTCATCAAAACCTCCTCATAATAAATGGTTAAAAATATTTGAGAGTTACTTCATGTAAGTAACGATATCAGTTCCCCCTATTCTATCACATTCCGCTTCGTTTTCCAATGTCTGAAGCGGATTTGAGAAAAATGGTTTTTCAAAAGCGCGGTACGGAATACATATTTAGTAAGGAACTGGAAAGGGCAGAAGTCTGGGAGGAGGCTGTGTATGCGTTTTACAAAAATGCAGGGCTGCGGAAATGATTATATCTATGTAAATGCCATGGAGGAGCGGGTGGAGAGTCCGGGACGGCTGGCAAAAGCGGTAAGTGACCGCCATTTCGGCATCGGCGCGGACGGGCTGATTCTGATCGGGGCATCCAAAACAGCAGATTTTTCGATGGAAATGTACAACGCCGACGGCTCGAAGGGCGCGATGTGCGGCAACGGCATCCGCTGTGTGGGAAAATACGTGTACGAGCATGGGCTGACGAGAAAAACGACGCTGACTATCGAAACCGGCAGCGGAAACCGTGTGATTCATCTGCAGACGGGGGAGAATCCAAATGAGATCTGTCAGGTGACAGTGGAGATGGGAACGCCGGAATTCCGCGCCGCACAGATCCCCGTTGTTTCTCTGGGGGAATATGTGCTGGAGCATAAAATTACCGTGTGCGGGGAAAATTATACGATGACCTGCCTTTCGATGGGAAATCCGCATGCGGTGATTCCGGTGGAAGATGTGGAAAAAATATCCATTGCAAAGACCGGTTCCGCTTTTGAACACCTTTCCTGCTTCCCGGACCGTATCAATACAGAGTTTATCCAGATTTTAGATCAACACACAATAAAAATGAGAGTCTGGGAACGTGGGAGCGGTGAAACGCTGTCCTGCGGAACGGGAGCGTGTGCGGCAGCCGTCGCGGCGATGCTTTCCGGCTGTGTTTCGGAGGGAGAAACTGCCGTAGAACTGCGCGGCGGCAGGCTTTTCGTTACATGGGACCGGACGAAAAATAAGGTCCTTCTGACCGGCCCGGCCGAGACCGTTTTTGAAGGAACGCTTGCAGAACGAATTTGAAAAATGCAGATTTCTGTCTGCACGAAAGAGCAGTATGCAATATTCTGAAAATAAAAACTTACAGGAAATGCCTTTTCTTTTCAAAAGAAACATGCTACAATATGTGGTACCCGCTACAAGAAAAGAGTGGGGGACACACAAGATATAGTGTTTGATTTGGAGGACACCACAATGGTTTATATTATCAAAAAGGACGGCACCAAAGAAGAATTCGACGCGCAGAAGATCGTCCGTGCCGTAAATAAATCCGCACAGAGAATCCTGTATACCTTCTCACAGCAGGAGATTGACTTTATCTGTAAGTTCGCAACTGAGCATGTATATTCTCTTGGAAAGACCGAAATTCCGATCAGCGATATGCACAATATCGTGGAGGGAGCACTCGAAAAAGTAAACCCGGCTGTGGCAAAAAGCTACCGCGATTACCGCAATTACAAAACTGATTTTATCCATATGATGGACGAGGTCTACACGAAGAGCCAGTCCATCCGCTACATCGGCGACAAGAGCAATGCCAACACCGACAGCGCCCTAGTTGCAACGAAGCGAAGCCTGATTTTCAACGAGCTGAACAAAGAGCTGTACCGCAAGTTCTTCATGAACCGCAACGAGCTGCAGGCCTGTAAGGACGGCTACATCTACATCCACGACCAGTCCGCACGTCTCGATACCATGAACTGCTGTCTGTTCGATGTCGGAAACGTTTTAAAAGGCGGCTTCGAGATGGGAAATGTCTGGTACAACGAGCCGAAGACACTCGACACCGCATTTGATGTCATGGGCGATATCGTCCTCAGCACCGCTGCACAGCAGTACGGCGGCTTTACCGTGCCGGAGGTGGACAAGATCCTTGCTCCGTACGCACAGAAGAGCTACGATTACTACGTAAAAGAGTTCCTGAAATATACCGACGCATCCTGGGAGGGTGCACAGGAGAAAGCCATCGAGTATGCGATCGACAAAGTAAGAAGAGAGTGCGATCAGGGATGGCAGGGAATTGAGTATAAACTGAACACTGTTGGATCTTCCCGCGGTGATTATCCGTTCGTTACCGTGACCCTCGGCCTTGGAACGAGCATGTTCGAGAAGATGATTTCCATCTCCCTTCTCGAGGTCCACAAAAACGGACAGGGCAAGAAAGGCCACAAAAAGCCGGTGCTCTTCCCGAAAATCGTCTTCTTATATGACAAGGCAATTCACGGAGAGGGCGGCATCGCAGAAGATGTCTTCGAGGCAGGACTTGACTGTTCTTCCAAGACGATGTATCCGGACTGGCTGTCGATGAGCGGCGAGGGCTACATCGCCGAGATGTACAAGAAATACAAGAGAGTCATCAGCCCGATGGGATGCCGTGCTTTCCTTAGCCCGTGGTACGAGCGCGGAGGCATGGAGCCGGCAGATGAGAACGACAAACCGGTCTTTGTCGGACGTTTCAACATCGGAGCCGTTTCCCTTCATCTTCCGATGATCCTGGCAAAATCCCGTTCCGAGAACCGCGATTTCCACGAAGTGCTCGACTTCTACCTCGAGATGATCCGCGATCTGCACAAACGGACCTACGATTACCTCGGCGAGATGCGTGCATCCACGAACCCGCTGGCTTACTGCGAGGGAGGTTTCTACGGCGGCCACTTAAAACCGTCCGACAAGATCCGCCCGCTGTTAAAGCCGATGACCGCATCGTTCGGTATCACGGCGCTGAACGAGCTGCAGGAGCTGTACAACGGAAAATCTCTTGTTGAGGACGGACAGTTCGCACTCGACACGCTGAAATATATCAACGACAAGGTTGCCGAGTTTAAGAAAGAGGACGGCATCCTCTATGCGATCTACGGCACACCGGCAGAATCCCTGTGCGGCCTGCAGATAGAGCAGTTCCGCAAACAGTACGGCATCGTCCGCAACGTTTCGGACGCCGTATGTGAGCAACAGTTTCCACTGCCACGTAACCGAGGACATTACCCCGATCCAGAAACAGGATCTCGAGGGACGTTTCTGGGAGCTCTGCAACGGCGGAAAAATCCAGTACGTGCGCTATCCGGTCGGCTACAACAAAGGCGCGATCAAGACACTGATCGAGCGTGCGATGGAGCTTGGCTACTACGAGGGCGTCAACCTGTCCCTGGCTTACTGCGATGACTGCGGCCACCAGGAACTCGACATGGATGTCTGCCCGGTCTGCGGTTCCAAGAACCTGACAAAGATCGACCGTATGAACGGATATCTTTCCTACAGCCGTGTCCATGGCGACACACGTCTGAATGAAGCAAAGATGGCGGAAATTGCAGAGAGAAAATCCATGTAATCATCCATGAAATAATCAATGGAATAATCAAAAGCCTCTGAGAAAAGTCCGGTGTGAATGTGACTTTCCTCAGAGGCTTTTTGGGTATTGCATCCGGTGGAAGCTGCCGGCGGCAGGGACTGCAGATGATGTGAGAATTAATCTTCGACATCGCGGGTAATATTGCGAACCCAGATGTACTTTTTATAATGATGATAAACGGCAGGAAGCTTTACAATTTCATCGAGATTTACAATGCAGTAAACCACCATAACCGGAAGCTTCAGCCAGAATGCGGCAAGAAAGCCAAGCGGTACAGAAAAGCACCACATAGCGCCGATGTTTCCCTGCATATCAAATTTCGCATCGCCTCCGGCACAAAAGATACCGTCGAGAACGGTTGTGTTGACCGATTGTGCCATCAGGTTCAGACCGCAGAAGAGAAGCATGTACTGCAGGTATTCGGCTGCGGTATCGGAAAGTGGGGCAAAATGAACGATGGCTGGGGAAATGAGCATCAGCAGGCCGCCGGTCACAATGCCGATGGCAATGGAGAGATGGCTTAAACGTCCGCCATACTCGCGGGCTTTTTCCAGCTCGTTCGCGCCGAGCAGATTTCCGATCAGAACTCCGGCACCACCGCTCACGCCGCGGATCAGACAGGAGAGAAGGCTCTTGGCAATCGAGGTGATGGAGTTTGCCGCAACGGCATCACTTCCCATATGCCCCATGATAACGGAGTACAGAACGTAGGCAATTCCCCAGACGAGGGAGGCCGCAAGCACGGGAAGCGTGTAGCGCCAGAAATCTTCTGAGAGTATTTTCCCTGCGGAAGAGAAGAGGCGGTTCCAGAGAATCCGCACGCGTTCCGGTTTCTTTGTCTCGAGATAAGCCAGATCAGTTCCACAACGCGGGCGGCTACCGTTGCATAAGCTGCGCCACGGATCCCAAGTGCCGGAGCACCGCAAAGACCGTAGATGAGAATGGCATTTAAAATGATGTTCAGTACAACCGCAGTGGAACTGATACGGGAACTGACTGCTGCATGACCGGTGTTTTTCAGCAGGATCAGATAGACCTGCGAAATACCGCAGAGTACGTAGGAGAGTGCAACAGCGCGTAAATACTGGCTTCCGCTTGCAACCAGGGCCACATCATTTGTAAAGATGCGCATCAGTATTTCGGGACAGAAACCGGCAAGGATGGTAAACAGGCCGGAGAACAGCAGGTTGGTGCGAAGTGCGATCGGAATCACTTTTTCGATCGAAGCAGCATCCCGTTTCCCCCAGTACTGCGCTGCCATAATACCGGCGCCCGCCGCGATGCCTGAGATAAAAAGGCTCAAAACAAACTGCACCTGCCCGGCCAGCGAAACCGCCGACAGCGAGGTCTGGTCAATCCATCCCAGCATGATTGCGTCCGTCGCGCTGACGAGAGCCAGCATAAAGTTCTGAATCGCAATCGGGAGGACGAGGAGCTTTAATTTCTGGTAAAACTCATCCTTGAAATTCATTCGTGTTTTCATAAAAATTCCCCCAAAGTATAAATAGTAGTTTTTGCTGTATTATAGCGGAAAGAAAATGGGAAAACAATGGCTAAAACAAGCTATTTTCTGGTCAATGTTGACATTCCCTGTATAATATAGAAGAAAAAGAACTTTTCCGGTGCCCGTGTCCGGTACGCCGGAAAGCGGAGAAGAAGTTTGATCAGAAAATCAGGTTTCTTTCAGCAGAAACTCCAGGATTTCTGCTATCAGAATAAATATGCCGGCAGCGGCTGTCTTTATAAAATCCAGAAATCCATGCAGGAGCTGGAGAAGCTTTTGAAAAAGAAAGACAAGAAACGGAAGTAGGTTCGGCTGCCATTGGAGCCGTCGTCGAAACAAACGGAAATATACGAAAAAATTGTGAAATTTAATAGAATTATAAGACCTGTTTTCGCTGTTTTTAACAAAAGTAAAGAAACAGTGAAAAAAAGGTTGCTTTTTTCGGCAGAATCCTTTATAATCTTATTTGTGTTCAGCGAGTGGATCATCCAATGAAACACAGAAAAACAAAAGTAAGCGCCTTTAGCTCAGTTGGTAGAGCAGTAGACTCTTAATCTATTTGTCCAGGGTTCGAGTCCCTGAAGGCGCATCGAAAGCACTGTTTTTGCAGACCTGAGAGCTGCGGGGACGGTGTTTTTCTTGTTTTACGCACAAAAAACGACAGCGGAGAGATCTTAAAAAAATAGATCTTTTCACTGTCGGTTTTGCATTCCAAGTAAAAAATGTCAATAGTTCTTCAGCTCGCTCGCCGAATCAATAATAATCTGGCAGCCCGGCTGAACATTTTTCAGAATCGTAATCATCTGTCTTCCGGAACAGAAATGCATCCGCCGGGAAATTCCAGGCTTTCGGCGTTGTCTTCGTCGTGACGAACTGATTGTAGTATCTGGAATTTACATCATCGACCAGTAATACGTATCATCCACCTGGGTATAGGAAAGTTCCGTTCCGGGATTCGGGAGAATGCCGAAGGCATACGTAAAGCTGAACTGTCCGCGCGGTGTTTTGCGGTTCCATTCGGTAGTTTCGCTTACACCGCCGTATCCGACATAGCTGCTTGTACAAAGATCCTCGTTCCAGGTGCCGTCCGCATCTTTCGTTACCATGGCCACTGTCGCACTGGTGCCGCCAGAACTTTTCTTTTCGTTTTCAAATCCCCCTTACATGCAGAAATGTTTTTTACAGAAACCGTGCCTCCATCTTACAGATCGGGTTTCCAATTGAGGAAAACTTCTCCTCATATTCCGTCATTACATTTCCTTCTGAGAGAACCACATCGTGGTGCAGATCGTATGTGAATGCAGTGAGTTCCCATCCCTCTGCATTTTTCATCTCTTCAAGAGAGAAGTCAAACAGATCTTTATTATCGGTTTTGAATTCCAGTGTTCCGTCCTTCTTTAAAATCTTCTCGTACCGTGCAAGAAACTCATGTGACGTCAGTCTCCGCTTCGCATGGCGGTCCTTCGGCCACGGATCGGAGAAGTTGAGGTAAATGCGGTCTACCTCGCCTTCTGCGAATACTTCCGGAAGCTGGCGCGCATCCATGCGGATGAAAAACAGGTTTTTAAGTTCTGTTTCTAATTTTTCACGTTTCTGTACCGCGCGGAGCAGTACGCTGTCGTACATCTCAATGCCAATGTAGTTGATCTCCGGATGCAGAACCGCCATATCCATCAGGAAGCGTCCTTTTCCCATTCCAACCTCAATATGAATCGGATTTTCATTTCCGAAAACCTCAGCCACCGTCCCCGGCAGCTCTCCGGTTCCTGCACAACGAACGGACAGGAAGCAATCACATCTTTTGATCCTCTGATATTTCTAAGGCGCATATGCGTAAAATTCCTTTCTTAAGTGATAAATATTAGAATAAAAGCCAATCATATCTAGTATATCATAGCTCCCGGAAAAGCAAAACAGAAAAATCCCGTTTTCAAATTTTCGAAGTTTTCAAAATACTATATACAATATCAACCTGCACATAGCATTTCTTATCAGCAATATGACAATCGGATTGGATCCATATCGAAATCATATGAGGGACCATCTTTTGGCTATTGAGATTGGAAGAAAAAATATGACCCATTGTCTATTTTTAATCAAAAAGTCGATCGAAATCCCACTTTTTTTTACGATTTCAATATGTCAACTTTGGAAAAAAAAGGTGTAGAATACTAACAGCAAAGATGCGGGGAGTTTTCCTCGTCTTTGTTGTCTTTTAAATAAATAAGGAGGGAAAGCGATGCTATGGAATCTGTAATTAACAAACTTGCAGAGATCGAAACGGCTGCTACTAAGATTATGCAGGCTGCCGAGAATCAGAAGAAGCTCCAGGACGAGCAGCAGGAAGAGCGGATTGCAAAATTCGATGCAGATCTGGAAGCGGAAACGGCAAAGCGGATTGAAGAGATCACAACAAAACTTCATTCTACTACAGATGCGGATCAGAAAAAGCAGCGGGACTCTGCCGCCGAACTTCTATCTTCACTGGACGCTTATTACGAACAGAATCACGGAACACTGTCCACGCAGATTTACGAAAACATTATAAGGAAGTGAAACGATGAGCGGTCTATTATCCTACAGCGGCCTTACCACAAAGATAAGAGCCATGCAGAGCCATCTTTTAAACGACCAGAATTTTCGGGAAATCGTGGAACTGGAGAGTGTACCGCAGGCAGTTTCTTACCTCAAGCAGCATAAAGGCTATGAGGATCTGTTTGAGGGCTACAACGAAGCTGACCTTCACCGAGGTCAGATCGAGAAAATGCTGCGCCTGACGGTATACCGGGATTTTTCCAAGCTGTACCGTTTTGCAAATGTGGAGCAGAGAAAGTTCCTTGCGCTCTACTTTAAACGATACGAAGTGTCCGTTATCAAAGAATGCCTGAACACGGTATTTGATCACCGTGATGTGGTATTGAACCTGTCCATATTCGACGAGTTCTTTAACAAGCATTCCCAGCTGGACATCAATCTTCTGGCGTCCTCCAGGACGATCGAAGAACTGATTGCGAACCTGAAAGGGACAGAATATTATGCCCCGTTGTCGCAGCTCGCGGATATCGAGCGTCCGACCCTGTTCGACTATGAGATGACCCTGGATCTGTATTACTTTGCACAGATGTGGAAAGACAGATCAAAAGTAGTGACAAAGCGGGATCTGGAAGAGCTGACCGCTGCATGGGGAAGCAAGTTTGACATGCTGAACCTTCAGTGGATCTACCGTTCCAAACGCTATTATCACATGACCAGCGCACAAATCTACGCCCTGCTGATTCCGGTTCATCACCGGCTGAAAAAGGATGTGGTAAAGGCACTGGTAGAAGCCGAGAATATGAGTGCATTTTCCCAGCTGCTGGAACAAACCTATTATGCGAAACGGTATGATTCCTTCAAAGTCGATACACTGGAATCCATGTATGCAGCCATTATGAAGCACATACTTTCCAGTGAATCCAGACAGGATCCTTATTCCGTTGCCACAATATACTCATACCTCTATCACAAAGAGCACGAGGTAAACCGGCTTATTATTGCACTCGAGTGCGTACGTTACCGTATCAGCGCTGACGAGGCAATGCAGCATATCGCAAAAACTTAATACACGGGGAGGTGTACTCATTGATTGTCAAGATGAAATTTTTGAGCATCACCGGGCCGAAAGCGACATTGACCGTGTGGTCAACACTTATCTCTCAAAATATGAGATACATCTGGAAAACGCTCTGACAGAGCTGTCTACGATGCAGAATATCACACCGTATATCCAGATCAACCCATACAAAGAGACCTTAAAACAGGCGGAAGATTTTACAGCACTTCTGCCGGAAGAGAAGCGTACCACCACGAAAAGACTTTCCCTGGAAGATGCCATCAACTGTGTCCATGGTTTGGATCACACCCTTGGCCAGTTGAACCAGGAGCGTACAGAACTGGAAGCAAAAAAGAAAGACTTGATGGAAAAAGCACAGAAAATCGAGCCGTTCCAGGATCTGCACTGCAATCTTTCCTCCATTCTGGATTTCCACTTTATCAAATTCAGATTCGGAAAGATCACAAAAGAGTATTACAACAAGTTTGAGAGCTACTGCTATGAGAACAGCGATACGGTATTCTACCGCTGCCATTCCGATGAGCAGTATGTATGGGGCATTTACTTCTGCCCGAGAGATCAGGTCACGAAAGTGGACGCCGTATTCTCATCCCTGCACTTCGAAAGAATCTACGTTCCGGACGAGTACAGCGGAACGCCGGAGGATGCTTACGCAGCACTTCAGGCAGAAATCAAAAAGACAGACGATGCACTCAGCGAGTGCTCACGGAAACTGGCAAAATGCCTTTCGGATTCCGCAGAGGATCTGGTTGCAGCAAAAGAGCAGTTAGAGCAGCTCTCCGGCAACTTTGATGTCCGTCGCCTGGCAGCCTGCACAAAATCCAAGAAGGAAACCTTCTATATTCTGTGCGGCTGGATGTCGGAAAAAGATGCCGCTTCCTTCCAGAAGGACATCGAAAACGACACAAATCTCTTCTGCTTCATCGAGGATGATGCAAACAACGTTCTGCGTCAGCCGCCGACAAAGCTGAAAAACCCGAAAATCTTCCGTCCGTTTGAGATGTACGTGAAGATGTACGGACTGCCAAATTACAATGAAATTGACCCTACGATTATCGTAGGACTCACCTATGCCTTTATTTTCGGAATCATGTTTGCCGATGTAGGACAGGGATTGTGTCTGCTGATTGGCGGCGCACTGCTGTACCACTACAAGAAGATGGATCTGGCAGCGATCATGAGTACCTGCGCGGTATTCTCTGTGATCTTCGGATTCTTGTTCGGCAGCTTCTTCGGATTTGAGAATGTCATACCGGCCTCTGGCTGCATCCGAAGGAAGCGATGACAACGCTTCCGTTCATCGGTTCGATGAACACCGTATTTGTCGCAGCGGTTGCATTTGGTATGTTCATGATTCTGACAGGAATGGTTCTGCATATGATTAATGCAGCAAGAAACCATAAGCTCGGCGAGCTTCTGTTCAGCCAGAACTCCCTGGCAGGCTTCATTTTCTACGGAGCCCTTGCCGTTACACTCGTTCTCCTGTTCAGCGGCCATAAAGCTCCGGCTGTCGGCGTGATGGTAGTCATGTTCGGTATTCCGCTTCTTGCGATCTTCTTAAAAGAGCCACTGGAGCGTATGGTAGAGAAGAAGGGCAATGCATTTCCGGAGACCGGAAAGGGAATGTTCTTTGTACAGGCATTCTTCGAACTCTTCGATGTGCTTTTGAGCTACTTCTCCAACACAATTTCCTTTGTCCGTGTCGGCGCATATGCAGTCAGCCATGCGGCTATGATGGAGGTTGTCCTGATGCTCGGCGGAGCAACAGGCGGCGGCAGCATCAGCTGGCCGGTTATTGTTCTCGGAAATGTCTTCGTTGCCTGCCTTGAGGCACTGCTGGTAGCGATCCAGGTACTGCGTCTGGAGTATTACGAGATGTTCAGCCGGTTCTATGAAGGAGACGGAAAACCGTTTGTTCCGTTTTTGAAAAAAGGCGAGAAATAAAAGAGGATTCAGAGCCATGCAAAATGGAAGCGAATATGGCGGGAAGCTGTATCGGGAAAAAGTGAAAATGGCTCCGGATCGCAGCAAAGAGTAAATTTAATGAATTAACTTCAGGAGGAAAACTATTATGAACTCAGCATTTGTACAGGTACTTACTGCAATCGCAATGGTATTAACCATCGTTGTTCCTATGACTTATTACTTCAAAGGTGAGCACAACAAAAATCGTTACAAAAAATCTCTGGCAGCCAATGTAAGCGGCTTCTTCGGCCTTCTGCTGATCGCAACCGTTGTTTCCTTCGCAGGCGCAACAACTGCATCTGCTGCAACAGAAGCAGGCGCTGGTCTTGCAACCGGTCTTGGTTACATCGGTGCAGCTCTTGTTACAGGTCTTTCCGGTATTGGTTCCGGTATCGCCGTTGCATCTTCCGCAAGCGCAGCTCTTGGAGCAATCAGCGAAGACGGCAGCATCTTTGGTAAATCCATGATCTTCGTAGCTATGGCCGAAGGTATCGCTCTGTATGGTCTGATCATCTCCTTCATGATTCTTGGTAAACTTTGATTCCAAAACCGGAAGGTATTGATCTTCACCTTAAGTTGGAGGAATCATAAATGAAAATGTTCTTGATCAGTGATAACGTAGACACTCAGACGGGCATGCGCCTGGCCGGAGTGGAAGGCGTTGTCGTTCATGAGCGCGAGGAGCTTTATGATACACTGCAGAAAACACTGGCAGACAAAGAGATCGGAATTATTCTCCTTACAGAAAAGTTCGGGAAGGAATTCCCGGACATTCTGGAGGATGTCCGCCTCAACCATAAGCTTCCGCTGCTCATTGAAATTCCGGACCGTCACGGTACCGGAAGAGCGCCGGACTTTATCACTTCCTTTGTAAATGAATCTATTGGATTAAAACTGTAAGAATGCCCTGGAGGTGACACACATTGACTACTGAGGAAAAACTTCAGAATTTTTATAATCATTCCCTGGACAGTGCAAACCGTGAAGCAGAACGTGTGATCGGCGATCACCAGAAAGCTCTGGATAAGATCTTCGAGGAGCATAAAGCAACCGCAAGACGTCAGGCAGAAGAAGAAGTTGCTGCCGAGACCGAGAAAGCAAAACGTGATGTCAATAAGACACTGTCTGCGGATCAGCTTCATATCAGACGGAAGCTGTCCCGTAAAAATCTGGAATTAAAAGAAAAACTGTTTAAAGAAGTTCGTGAAAAACTTACCGCTTATAAAAAGGATCCATCCTATGAGGAGTATCTGGAGCGCAAAATCCGCGAAGCCGTTACGTTTGCCGGAAATGACAAACTGACCTTATATCTGGATCCGTCAGACGAAGCTCATAAGGCTTCCCTGGAGCAGAAACTCTCCGTAACCCTTACCATTTCGGCCATGCCGTTCCTTGGCGGCGTGCGCGCGGTCATTCCGGAGAAAAATATTCTGATCGATAATCCTTCGAGACCCTTCTGAACGAAGAGCGGGAGAATTTCATCTTTCACGGAGGTGTAGAGCATGAATAAAACCGGAGTTATCTATGGAATCAACGGTCCGGTCGTATATCTGAAAGGAAACACCGGATTTAAAATGTCCGAGATGGTTTACGTTGGTAAAGAACGTCTGGTCGGCGAGGTTATTGCCCTGACAAAGGATACCACTACAGTACAGGTTTTCGAGGAAACCACAGGACTGAAACCAGGCGAAACAGTTACCGCATCCGGAGATGCCCTCTCTGTTACACTGGGACCTGGAATCCTGAACAACATTTTTGACGGTATTGAGCGTCCGCTGTCCGAGATTGCAAAGCAGTCCGGTAAATACATCAGCCGCGGTCTTACCGTAGATTCTCTGGATACAGAGAAAAAATGGGATGTCCATGTAACTGTTTCGGAAGGCGAAGAGCTGATGGGCGGCGCAATCATTGCAGAAACACAGGAGACCCGTTCCATCGTACACAAATCGATGGTTCCGCCGGATGTCAACGGCACGGTTATCTGGGCTGCCAAAGACGGAAAGTACACCATCCTTGACCCGATTGTAAAACTGAAACTGGAAGACGGCACCGAAAAAGAGATCACACTGGCACAGAAATGGCCGATCCGTGTACCGCGTCCAACCCTGAAAAGATATCCGGCATCCGTTCCGCTGATCACAGGACAACGTATCCTGGATACGATGTTCCCGATCGCAAAAGGCGGCACAGCAGCCATCCCTGGCGGATTCGGTACCGGAAAAACCATGACCCAGCACCAGATCGCAAAATGGTCTGATGCCGATATCATCATCTATATCGGATGTGGAGAGCGTGGAAACGAGATGACACAGGTTCTGGAGGAGTTCCAGGAACTGATCGACCCGAAGAGCGGCAACCCGCTGATGGACCGTACCACCCTGATCGCCAACACATCCAACATGCCTGTTGCAGCCCGTGAGGCATCTCTGTATTCCGGACTGACACTGGCTGAGTATTACCGCGATATGGGCTATGATGTAGCAATCATGCAGACTCCACATCCCGTTGGGCAGAGGCACTCCGTGAGCTGTCCGGCCGTCTGGAGGAAATGCCTGCCGAGGAAGGTTTCCCGGCATACCTGGCATCCCGTCTGTCCGCTTTCTATGAGCGTGCCGGCATGATGCAGACCCTTTGCGGCGCAGAGGGAAGCGTATCCATCATCGGAGCCGTATCTCCGCAGGGTGGTGACTTCTCCGAGCCTGTTACCATGAACACCAAACGTTTCGTCCGCTGCTTCTGGGGACTGGACAAATCTCTGGCTTACGCCCGTCATTTCCCGGCGATCCACTGGCTGACCAGCTACAGTGAATACCTGCAGGATCTGTCGCCGTGGTACAAAGATCACGTAAACAAAAACTTTGTAGATATGCGGAACCAGTTAATGGGAATCCTGAACTCCGAGAGCTCCCTGATGGAAATTGTAAAACTGATCGGTAGCGATGTTCTTCCAGATGACCAGAAGCTGACCCTGGAAATCGCCAGAGTTATTCGACTGGGCTTCCTGCAGCAGAACGCATTCCATCCGGATGACACCTGCGTATCTCTGGAAAAACAGTACAAGATGATGGAAGTTATTCTTTATCTGTACAAGAAATCCAAAGCGCTTGTGACGATGGGCATGCCAATGTCCGTACTGAAAGAGGACAAGATCTTCGACCGCGTCGTTTCTATTAAATACGATGTACCGAATGACCGTCTGGATCTGTTTGACACATACAAAAAAGATATCGACACCTTCTACGATAAGGTACTCGAGAAGAATGGTTAAGGAGGGAATTCATCATGGCAATTGAATATTTAGGCTTAGTGAGGTCAATGGCCTCTGGTTGTTCTGGAAGGTGTAAAAAATGCTTTCTACGAGGAAATCGTAGAATTTACCGTAGACGGCAATGAGAAAAAACTGGGACGTATCGTTGCTGTATACGAAGATAAAGCTGTTATTCAGGTATTTGAGGGAACTTCGAGCATGTCTCTTACCAATACCCATACCCGTCTGACCGGACATCCGATGGAGATCGGACTTTCCGAGGAGATCCTGGGACGTACCTTCGACGGTATCGGAAAACCGATCGACCGCATGGGACCGATTGACGCAGAGGTAAGAAGAAACGTCAACGGCCTGCCGCTGAACCCGGTTACCCGTAAATACCCAAGAAACTATATCCATACCGGTATCTCTGCAATTGATGGTCTGACCACCCTGATTCGTGGCCAGAAGCTGCCGATCTTCTCCGGAAACGGACTTCCGCACGACCAGCTGGCAGCACAGATTGTACAGCAGGCATCCCTTGGAGATTCCGATGAAAAGTTCGCAATTGTATTTGCCGCTATGGGTGTTAAATACGACGTAGCAGAGTTCTTCCGCCGAACCTTTGAGGAAAGCGGTGTATCTGACCATGTTGTTATGTTCCTGAATCTGGCAAACGACCCGGTTGTAGAGCGTCTGATCACCCCGAAGGTAGCACTGACAGCTGCTGAGTACCTTGCGTTCGAGAAAGGCATGCATATCCTGGTTATCCTGACCGATATCACATCCTTCTGCGAGGCTATGCGTGAGGTTTCCTCCTCCCGTGGAGAGATTCCTTCCCGTAAAGGTTATCCTGGATACCTGTACAGTGAGCTGGCTACGCTGTATGAGCGCGCCGGAATCGTACAGGGCGTAGAGGGATCCGTAACACAGATTCCGATCCTGACCATGCCAAACGATGATATCACGCACCCGATCCCTGACCTGACCGGTTACATCACCGAGGGTCAGATCGTACTGGACCGCCAGCTTCACGGCCAGTCTATTTACCCGCCAATCAGCGTGCTGCCGAGCCTGTCCCGTCTGATGAAGGACGGTATCGGTGAGGGCTACACAAGAGCCGATCATCAGGACGTAGCGAACCAGCTGTTCTCCTGCTATGCAAAGGTAGGAGATGCGCGTTCCCTGGCATCCGTTATCGGTGAGGATGAGCTTTCTCCGATCGATAAACAGTACCTGGTATTCGGTAATGAATTTGAGCATGAATTTATCGGCCAGGGAATGGATGAGAACCGTTCCATGGAAGATACGTTGAATAAGGCATGGGAGCTTCTTGGACTGCTTCCGAGAGAAGAGCTCGACCGTGTCAACACCAAGGTTCTGGATCAGTATTATCATCCGACCACCATTGATGCAGTAGCAAAAGCAAAGGCAGAAGCCGATGCCATGAATGAGTAAGCGAGAGGAGTGAGATCGGAATGGACCCGAATACCTTTCCTACCAAGGGAAACCTGATTCTTGCAAAGAACTCTCTGAAACTTGCCCACATGGGTTACGAGCTGATGGACAAGAAGCGGAATATTCTGATCCGCGAGCTCATGGGCCTGATCGATGAGGCAAAAGATATTCAGCGTCAGATTGATGTGACATTCCGCGAAGCATATGCGGCGCTGCAGATTGCGAACATGGAGATCGGTATCACCAACGTACAGACCGTGTCCTATACCGTTCCGGTGGAGGAATCTATCCGGATCAAGACAAGGAGTATCATGGGCGTGGAAATTCCGCTGGTAGAGGCTGATCCGTCCGGACAGGCCCCGACTTATGCTTACTACAGCACGAAGGAGTCCCTGGATCAGGCAAGACAGGCCTTTGAAAAAGTAAAAGACCTGACCTTAAACCTTTCCATGATTGAGAACTCGGCATACCGCCTTGCTGCGGCAATCAAGAAAACACAGAAGCGCGCCAATGCGCTGAAGAACATCACGATTCCGCATTACACCCAGTTGTCCAAGGATATCGCGGACGCACTGGAGGAGAAGGAGCGCGAGGAGTTCACACGACTGAAGGTCATCAAACAGAGAAAGAACAAGGCAAGCTGATAAGGCTTTCCCGGAATAGAGATGAAAAACCCGCTTGGGCCGCGAAGAGATTTGCGGTGCCGGGCGGGTTTTTATGTGTCATGCAAAAAATATGTTTTTGGCTGTACTTTTTGTGCAAAAATTTTATAAAAATTTTCTATCTTTTTAAAACGGTCTTTGCTATAATACGTAAGGCGATTGTAAAAAAAGTTAAGATTTTGTAAGCTGTAATGCTTTTTGGAGGCAGGAAGATGAAACACAAGAAACAGAAAAAAACGAAAAAAGCAGGGCGCATTCTGCTGGCTGTGTTTGCAGTGTTGATCGGAACGCTTGGCGTGCTGCTGTTTACGTCCGAGCGCTGGATGCGGAAAACATGGCCGAATCTGAGCATGGAAGAGCTTGTTTACCAGTTAAAGGCCCCGATTGCCGGAACCAGCCATGATCTTCTGATGAGTTATATCTGCTCAAGTGCGCTGATCGCAGCGGCAGCACTCATCCTTCTGATTCTGGTCAGCATTTTTCTTCGAGAAAAACGCAAAGCCCATGTGGCGTTCGGGATGATCTGTATCGCGGCAGGAGCCGCCAGCATCGTCTATTCCATCAATGACGTGTGGGCAGCACTGGACGTAAAAGATTATCTGAAAAATCAGAGCACGTACAATACCGTGGTAGAAGACAACTACGTAGATCCGGACCGCGTGAATATCACGTTCCCGGAACAGAAACGAAATCTGATCTATCTCTATCTGGAATCCATGGAGAGCACCTACGCAGACAAAGCTTCCGGCGGAGCATTCGATAAAAACTATATCCCGGAGCTGACCCAGCTTGCCGCAGACAACATCAGTTTTTCCAATTCGGAGCTGCTCGGCGGCGGCCAGCCTACCGTAAACGCAACCTGGACCATTGCCGGAATTTTCGCACAGACCTCCGGTCTGCCTCTCAGCATCGGAATCCAGCGAAATGAGATGGCATATCAGGCCAGCTTCTTCCCGGAAATCAATACCCTGGGTGATGTCCTGGCGGATGAAGGCTACAAGCAGTATTTCTTCATCGGTTCAATCGGACAGTTCGGCGGCCGGGAAGAGTACTTTAAAGAGCACGGCGACTACGAAGTAGACGATTACAACTGGGCTATGGAAAAAGGCCTGATCCCGGAAGGATATTACGAATGGTGGGGCTATGAGGATGAAAAACTCTTTTCCTTTGCCAAAGACCGTCTGACCGAAATCGCAGCAGAGGGAGAGCCGTTCAACTTCACCATGCTGACCGCAGACACCCATTTTGAGGATGGCTATCCGTGTGAGCTCTGCGATGAAGAAAACGACGGTGACAACCAGTACGGAATGGTTCTGCACTGCTCCAGCAAGCAGGTCACCGAGTTCGTTTCCTGGATTCAGCAGCAGGATTTCTACGAGGACACAACGATCGTAATTTCTGGCGACCATCTGACGATGGATTCCGATTTCTGTGAGAACATTGATCCGGACTACACCAGAACCGTATACAACGTGATCATCAACTCTCCGATCCAGCCGCAGCAGGAGAAAAACAGAAGTTTCACCACCATGGACATGTTCCCGACCACCATCGCAAGTCTCGGAGCTACCATTGAGGGTGACCGCCTCGGTCTTGGAACGAACCTGTTTTCAGGTGAACAGACGCTTGCAGAGAAGCTGACTTTCGACCAGCTCAATGATGATCTCTCCCAGAAATCCAAATTCTTCGAAAAAATGGAAGATCAGGTAACCTCCATTTGGACCAAAACCGATGAGGCTGGAAGTTCTATATCGAAGACGAAGACCGATGGGCCAAAAGCGAATGGGTTTCCCTGAACCCGCACCGCTATGCAAACGACACCGAGCAGAGATATTACATTGACGCAAACGCTACGCCGTAAAAGGATGGAAACTGATCGACGGAAAATGGTATTACTTCTCCACACAGGGCAGCTACCGCCTCCTCGAAGGACCGTGCGACGAACCGTTTGAGGTGGATGAGTCGCAGTATTCTTAAAAAATAAAAAAGAGAAGGATTTTCGGCAGCAAAAAGCCGGGAATCCTTCTTTTTTTAATGCAGAATTGTGCCGCTCCGCCTTTTGGCGGAATTTTCTGCATTTTTTGGTACAAAACGTATAAAGATTGTGAAATAAATAATTATCAATTGAATCATCTTACAAAACATGGTAAAATATGGCTATCAATCGGCGGACAAAGCGGAAAAAAGAAAGGGGATTTTAAAACAATGGGTTACAAATCAGACATTGAAATTGCACAGGAATGTACCATGCAGCCGATCACAGCGATCGCAGAAAAAGCAGGTATTGATGACAAATATCTGGAGCAGTACGGAAAGTACAAAGCAAAAATTGATTACAACCTGTTAAAAGACACCAATGCGGAGGATGGAAAACTGATCCTCGTTACAGCCATCAACCGACACCGGCAGGAGAAGGAAAAACAACAACTTCTGTAGGTCTGGTAGACGGACTTTCCAGAATCGGTAAAAAAGCAATGGTTGCACTTCGCGAGCCATCTCTTGGGCCGGTCTTCGGTGTAAAAGGCGGAGCAGCAGGCGGCGGATACGCACAGGTTGTTCCAATGGAAGATATCAACCTTCACTTCACCGGTGACTTCCATGCAATCGGTGCAGCAAACAACCTGCTGGCAGCTATGATCGACAACCACATTCCAGGGAAACGCTCTGAATATCGATCCGAGAAAGATCACCTGGAAACGATGCGTAGATATGAATGACCGTCAGCTTCGAAGCGTTGTAGACGGCCTTGGCGGAAGAACAAACGGAATGCCGAGAGAAGACGGCTATGACATCACCGTAGCATCTGAGGTTATGGCAGTTCTGTGTCTGGCAAGCGACATCACAGATCTGAAAGAAAGACTTTCCAAGATCATCATCGGATATACCTACGGAAAGTATCCGAGCAGAAACCGGTAACCGCAGGTGACCTGCACGCAGAAGGCGCTATGGCAGCACTCTTAAAAGATGCCCTGAAACCAAACCTGGTACAGACTCTGGAAGGAACTCCGGCTATCGTTCACGGCGGACCATTCGCAAACATCGCACACGGCTGCAACTCTGTAACAGCAACCAAAATGTGCCTGAAATTAGCAGATTACACTATCACAGAGGCAGGCTTCGGTGCTGACCTTGGTGCTGAGAAATTCCTCGACATCAAATGCCGTATGGCAGGCCTGAAACCGAATGCAGTTGTAGTCGTAGCAACTGTTCGTGCCCTGAAATACAACGGCGGCGTTCCGAAAGCAGAACTGAACGGCGAGAACCTGGAAGCTCTGGAGAAAGGTATGCCGAACCTTCTGAAACACGTAAGCAACATCACAAACGTATACAAACTGCCATGTGTCGTTGCTATCAACGCATTCCCGACCGATACCGAAGCAGAGCTGAAGCTGGTTGAGGAGAAATGCAAAGAGCTCGGTGTCAACGTTGTTCTGTCCGAGGTATGGGCAAAAGGCGGCGAGGGCGGCGTAGCCCTGGCAGAAGAAGTTGTCCGTCTTTGCGAGCAGCCGAACGATTTCACCTATGCATACGATCTGGAAGGCTCCATCGAAGAGAAACTGAACGCCATCGTTCAGAAGATCTACGGCGGAAGCAGAGTTGTCCTGACCGCAAATGCACAGAAACAGGCAAAACAGTTAGAGGCTCTCGGATTTGGCAACTGCCCGATCTGTATGGCAAAAACCCAGTACAGCTTGACCGATGATCAGACCAAACTCGGCGCACCGACCGGATTCGAAGTTACCGTACGTAACCTGAAAATCTCCGCAGGTGCAGGCTTCATCGTAGCCCTGACCGGTGACATCATGACCATGCCAGGTCTGCCGAAAGTTCCGGCAGCAGAGCGTATCGATGTAGACGCTACTGGAAAGATTACAGGATTGTTCTAATAACACAGGATATTGTCTTGAAAAGACAGAATAAAGCGTGAAATAAAACACAGAAAAAAGAGACATTCCTTCGTGAATGTCTCTTTTTTTACGTTTTTATTGCAAAATATTACAAAAGATAATATAATTTCTAATGATAACATGGAGAGAAAAGCAGATATAATATAGTAAGGGAGTTACTTGCCAATGACATCGAAGAAAAAATTGAGAAGTCTTCTGGGCGGTACACTTTTTATGGTGCTGATGCTCAGCGTACATCCGACGACTGTTTCCGCGAGTGCTGTGGGGAGCAGCACGGTGATGGACCAGTCTGTGGAGACAGAGGATCAGCAGAGCGGGATACAGAGTGAAACGCAGACACAGGCTTCACAGGACAGCGGTGCTGCTGTGCGGGCCAGTCAGAATGGCTGGGTTAAGGCAGGCGACGGCGGCTGGTATTTTTATGAGAACGGACAGCTGAAAACAGGATGGCTTTACCGGAATGGAAACTGGTACTGGCTGGATCCGGACCGGAACGGCCGCATGGCAGAAAACAGCTGGTTCACATACGATAATAATTTTTATTATGCCAAGGGAGACGGAGCAATCTATAAAAATGGTTTTCAGGAAGTAGATGGAAACCTTTATTATTTCCAGAGCTGGGGCGGCATTCAGAGAAATGTGTATCTCAGCATCAGTGGAAAAATGTACTATGTACAGGAAAATGGTATCGTTGCCCGTGGAATAGTCAGAACAATGAATGGACATGGTGATCTCTGCGCATTTGATGATACTACGGGAGCGCAGATCACACAAAAAGGCTGGCTGAAAAAAGGCACATCATATTATTGGGTAAGAGAAGACGGCGTCCTGCAGACCGGCTGGCTGCTGTACGATGACAACTGGTACTGGTTTGATGATAATGGTGTCATGATGGCATCCGGCTGGAAAGAAATCAACAACAATCTGTATTACTTCCAGAGCTGGGGCGGCATTTATAAAAACGGTTTCCAGAGCATCGGAGGAAACGAGTATTATTTCCGGAGCTGGGGTGGTGTATATCGAAACACCTTCTTTACCGTAAAAGGAAAAACCTACATAGCGCAGAATGACGGATCGATCTATCATGCCAGCCAGACCGGCTGGGTTCAGCTGGGAGATCAGACTTACTGGATCAATCAGGATGGTTCTGTTCAGACCGGCTGGCTGAAGCTGGAAGGCAAATGGTACTGGCTGAAAGCGGACGGCACACGTGCTGCATCTGAATGGATCACGTATGACAACAACCGATACTATTTCGACGGTGACGGTGTGATGTACACCGGAATGAAAGAGGTTGACGGAACAAGATATTATTTCCACAGCTGGGGCGGTGTTTACCATAACGAATCTTTTACTTGGCAGGGAAAGAAATACTGGGCAAAGGATGACGGAACCTTCTATACAGGTGTCTGCGATATCAATGGAAAGAAATACTATTTTCTGGAAGACGGCGAGCAGATTACAAAAGAGGGCTGGTATCTGACCAACGGAACGTATTACTGGATCAACAAGGATACGTCGCTTCAGACCGGCTGGGTGAAATATGACAACAACTGGTACTGGATGAAAGAAGACGGTACGATGGCATCGTCTGAATGGATCACCTACGACAAAAACCGCTACTATTTCCGAAGCTGGGGCGGCATGTACACCGGAATTCATACCATCGGCGGAACAAAATACGCATTCCAGAGCTGGGGCGGTCTGTACCATGATCAGACATTTACCATCGGCGGTAAAACATACTATGCCAATTCAGATGGAACATTTGCCACCGGCTGGGTGCAGAACGGCGGAAAAACATATTATTTCGATGAGGACGGCACAAGCCATACGGGCTGGCTGCTTCTGGACGGAACGTATTACTGGATCAACGCCAATGGAACCAGAAGAGATGACGAGCTGTTTCAGTACGACGGAAACTATTATTATGTAGACAAAAACGGCGTTATGGCGACAAGCGGCTGGGTATACTGGATTATAACTATTATTATCCGAGAAGCTGGGGCGGCATGTACAAGAATGCGTTTATTACCTATGATAATAACCTCTATTACCTTGGATCTGACTCGAAAATGGCAATCGGCTGGCAGTCGATTGGCGGAAATACATACTATTTCCGAAACTGGGGCGGCATGATAACCGGAAAACAGGTGATCGACGGAAAAACGTATGTGTTCGATGAGGACGGCAAGCTGGTACAGAGTCCGGACGGATTTGAACCGTCCGCGCAGATCGGTGTCCGCACCGTACGGAACTTTCTGAAAAATGCACTGCTTCCGCTTGGAAACACCCTGTATATCTGGGGAGGCGGCCACACAGACGCAGAGGCAGAGAGTTACGGCGTCAATGCGCAGTGGAAACAATTCTTCAATACACAGAATTCCACCTACAACTATTCCGATCATCTGTATGAGTACGGAAAAGGTCTTGACTGTTCCGGCTATGTCGGATGGACCGCACATCAGGTGACGAAAGAGTATGCAACGACAACCTCCACTGGAATGCCGGCCTACTTTGCAAGAAAAGGCTGGGGAACCTGCGTGACAGGCGATACGTCCCAGAAATTTACGCCGGGTGATGTGGTCAGCAAGAGCGGTCATGTCTGGATTGTCATTGGCCAGTGCTCGGACGGCAGCGTGGTTGTCATTCATGCGACACCGCCGTATATTCAGCTTGGCGGAACCGTTTCTTCAACAGGAAGCATTAACAGTGAAGCTATTGAGCTGGCAAATGAATACATGAAAATGTATTATCCGGTTGCGTATGAGCGGTATGGTGTAAAAGTTCTTGACCGGTCCTATCTGACCGGTGTGAATCATTTCACCTGGAGCAGCAGTATCTTAAGTGACAGTGAAGGCTACCGCAGGAAGAAACCGGCAGAAATCCTGAACGATCTGTTCCAGTAAAATATCTTCTATAAAAAATAAGAGAGAATACAAAAAAACTTTGTAGTTCGTGTATTCTCTCTTTCTTTTGCGCTGGAATTGTCTATACTAGAAGGTGCGTGAAAGACGCAGATCAGAAATACAAAAGAAAAAATCTGGAAAATAAAAATACAAGGGGAGTAAACATGCGAAAGAGCTGGAAATGGGCGCTCTGTCTTGGCGCAGTGTCGTTGCTGCTGCTGGGCGGCTGCGGAAAAGAAAAGACGGAACCAGTGGATCTGGTGCTGGTAACCGACGGCAGTGAGGTAGCTTCCGATGCCGTGTATCAGTCAGCATGGAACGGTCTTGCGCAGTATGGAGACGAGAGCGGTCTGAAATATGAAGCAAGTGTTCCGGCAGGACGGACAACAGAGGACTATGAAAACACCATCAAAGAGGCGGCGCAGAAGGGAGCATCCGTTATCGTCTGTGCCGGAACGAGCATGAGCCGCGCCGTTTACGATGCACAGCGCGACTGGAAGGATGTCCGTTTTCTGCTGCTGGAGGCAGAACCGGTCAGTGAGAGCGGCCGCAGCCGTCTCCGCGGAAATACAGAAAGCCTGGAAATTGATGTATCAGAGGCCGGCTACCTGGCAGGATATGCGGCAGTACAGGCCGGCTACACGCACCTGGCTATATCGGACAGAAAAACGAAGAGAACGGAACAAAGTACGGGACAGGTTATGCACTCGGTGCAGAGGCGGCCGCTGCGGATCTGGGACTTGGAGAAAACAGCATCACGCTGGATTATACGTATCGGAAAAGCAGCAGCGTATCACCGTCGTATTTGGAAAAAATCAAAAGCTGGTATGGTGAGGGCGGACAGATTCTCTTCTCGGACGGTGCATCGTATCAGAATGTACTTGGCGCAGCAGCATCTGCGGCAGGCGGAGCACTGATCGCAAACGGCGGCGTGGAGGAGTACGCCAATGCCGTGTTGAAAGTACGTCTGGATTATGGAACTGCAGTTTACAATGCGTTAAAAGAAATGAAACAAAAGGATTTTGAAGGCGGGAAAATTGTAACGCGCGGCGTGACCGATCAGGAAATCAGTCTGGAATGGAATCAGGATGCGGTGCCGTACTTTACAGAGGATCAGTACCGGGCACTCTGTGCGAAATTCTCCGCAGAGGACTTTTCAATCCCTGACGGCGATGCGCTTTCCTCGCCGGATCAATACAAATTGAGTTGTGTGAGTGTACAGAAGGTAAAATAACATGTATCGTTACTGTTCACGAATTGTTTACAAAAAGTCGGGATATTTTTCCTTGCATCCATTTGTGAATTGTGATATTATGTAAAAGAATTGGGAAAAATATTTCAAAATTGTTACAGAATAATTGAATTTCTAAGAAACAGGGAAACCTGAAACAAAGAAACCTACATACAACGAATCAATTGGGAGTGAAAGAATGAGAAAAAAATTTCTTGCCTTAAGTTTAGCAGTGATCGTAAGTGCAGCTCAGGTAATGACAGTAAGCGCCTCGAAACAGGAGCAGTTACAGCAGCAGCAGGCAGCACAGGCCGAGACCAGCGCACAGCTTGACAACGCAAAAGCAGAAATCGACGATCTGGAAACTAAAAAGAATCAGATTACCGGCGAGATTGATGACCTGGACGCACAGCTTGTCGTAACCATGGCATCCGTTGAAAATCTGAAAAATGAAATTGCAGAGAAACAGACTGAGATTGAAGATACTCAGAAAAAATTAAGTGACGCACAGGCAGAAGAGGACGAGCAGTACGAGCAGATGAAAAAACGTATCAAATTCCTCTATGAAAGCGGCGGAGACAACGGCTGGGCAGCACTGATTCTGGAAGGAAAAGATTTAAGCAGCATCCTGAACCAGGCTGAGTACACCCAGAAATTATACAAATACGACAGAGAGTGCCTGCAGGAGTACATGGATCTGGTACAGCAGGTAACGGATTACAGCAATCAGCTCGCAGACGAGAAAGCAGACCTGGAAGCCAGCGAGGCAGAGCAGGAAGCACAGCAGCAGTCCCTCGAGGAAATGCTCGAGCAGAAGAAAGCCGTTTCCGATGACTACGAGAACCAGATTGCAGACCTGAATGACATGGCTGCACAGTACAACGCAGTCCTGGCAGAACAGAACGCAAAGATCCAGCAGATTCAGGAAGAGATTGCAGCCGAAGAAGCAGCGAAAGCCGCTGAGGAAGCAAGAAAAGCAGAAGAGGCACGTCAGGCAGCAGAAGCAGCCGAGGCAGCGCGCCAGGCAGAAGCTGCAAGACAGGCAGAAGCAGCCGCAAGCAGTGCTGCAAATAATGCAACAACGGCAGACAACACACCGTCCAGCACAGGAAGCTCCACCACGACAACAACACCGTCTAACGGAGGAAGCTCTTACGATGATTCTTCGTCCAGCGATACCAGCAGCTCGGATGATTCCAGCAGCTCCAGCAGCACCGGAAGCGCAACCGGAAGTGCCATCGTATCCTATGCAACACAGTTTATTGGAAATCCATACGTATGGGGCGGCACAAGCCTTACCAACGGAGCTGACTGCTCTGGTTTTATCATGAGCGTTTACGCACACTTCGGATACGACCTTCCGCATTCCTCCAGTGACTGCGTGGTGTAGGACGCGGTGTATCTTATGCCGAGGCTCAGCCGGGCGATATTATCTGCTACAGCGGCCACGTAGCCATCTACATCGGCGGCGGTGCAATCGTACACGCAAGCAATGAGCGCGACGGTATCAAGATCAGCAGCAACGCAGCGTATACCACGATTCTTGCGGTAAGACGTGTGGTTTAAAAAGGAATTACATAGTAAGAATTTTCAGATCCCGGGAGAGAAAAATCCCGGGATCTTTTGCGTTTTGCTTAAAATTGAGTGCATTCGCGTTAAAACTGTGATATACTAAAGCACATCGGAGATACAAGGGCGTATTGACCAACAGAAGGTCAGTACGCCCTTTTGCTTGTTAGGAAGAAGGGAGAATCGTTATGAAACTGGAAAATTATTTTCGTCGTTTCGGTATTCGGAACGGATCTGGTGCGGAAAGTAGCGTCAGTGCTGTCCATCTGCATTATCGCCGGTCTGCTGATCGTCTACGTCCCGAACATCATCGCCGGAGCCGGAAAGATCGGCGATACTGTAAACGCCATGAAAACCGCAGACCTCCCATTCGGCAAAGCCTGTACGCCGCATTCCTCTACGGAACCTTCCAGCTTGCCAATGTCGCAGTCTTCGTCCAGCATGCCAAATCCTTCGAAAAACCGCAGGATGCCGGAAAGAGCATGGCAGTCGGTGCCGTATTAAATGCCCTTCTGATGATCATGGTCGTCCTCGGAATCATGACCGTATACCAGAACCCGGAAATGAGCCAGCAGAGCGTCCCGACATTATTTATGGTTCAGCAGGCGTCGGCAGTAAATTCATGACACCGCTGATTTCCGTACTGATCATCCTCGGTGCCGTATCCACAGCCGTCAACATGGTTGCCGCCATGGTCAAACGAATCCACGCCGGTCTCGCTGAACGAAGCAGCAGAACAGAAACCGCAGGCAAAATCAGCCGCACCCAGATCCTCGCCGCCCTCGCTTGCTGCATCGCAGACTTCCTCATCGCACAGTTTGGTCTGCTGACGCTGATCCAGAAGGCGTACAGCATCCTGGCATACCTGGCAATCCCGGTCATCTTGGTGCCGTACGTGGTGCACATGGCGGTGATGCGGTTTGATACGAAAAAATAGAAAAGAACAATAAAAAATTTGTAACAAAAATTTACACCGCAGAAAGAGAGATTTGCTTCTGGAGAATGGAAGTATTTCGCAGACAGCAGAAAAAAGAAGATTCATGCAGAGCAGACGTGAGTCATAAAGAAATGACATGCGTCTGCCTTTTTACTGTGCGTCTGGCAGAGTATGTGTCGGTGACAAAGCAGAAAACAGGAACTCTTCTTTGGGACTCGATTGTGCCGTCAAAATATGGTATACTGCAAAAAGGATCAAAAAGCGGATATTGATATTTCACGGGAGGGGAAGAAGATGAAAAATGCACCGGCTTATGTGAAGGTTTACAGCAGACTGAAAAACGAGATCAATAAGGGAACATATCCTGTCGGGGGATTTCTGCCGAAGGAGTGTGAACTGGAGAAAATCTATCAGGTCAGCCGTACTACGGTACGGAATGCAGTAAAGATACTGGTGCAGGAGGGACTGGTTGAGGTTCGCCAGGGTTCTGGAACGAGGGTGCTGAATCATAAGGCAATTCAGAATTATAACAAGGTCACATCGGTCACGGAATCCCTGATGAAAAAAGGATATCGGGTAACGACGTCAGATATGATGATCGACATCATTTCGGCGGACAAACAGCTCGCCGATGAACTGGAAATTCCGGAGGGAACCAGCGTGGCGAGGATTCAGCGGCTGCAGCTTGCGGATGAAGAGCCTGTTACGCTGATGGAAAATTATATCGAATATGCGAAAGTCCCTGGCATCGAGGCGTATGAGAATCAGTTTGTAGCGCTGTATCAGTTTCTGGAGGAGAAATTCGGCTTGCAGATTGATGAGACACGAGACAGAATTTCAGCGAAATCCGCGACCTTTATGGAAGCCAGGTTCTGAAAACGGAGCCAAGGATGCGCTTCTTGTGGTGCACAGAGTCACCTACTGGCAGAACCGGCCGGTGAGCATTGATCATGTGCGGATCATCGGAAGCAAGTACGAGGTGGAGATTTCGGGAAAAGGACGGAGTAAATGAGCGATGAGACAGAAGAACAGAAGAAACTGATGCGGCAGATTGATATCAGCTGTGTACAGGCATTTCATACAATGGATGAAATTGATGCGATGGTGGAGCTGGCAAAGAAATATCGTCTGGCTGCTGTGTTTACCTTGCCGGCGTTCAGCGCCCATGTGGCAGAACGGCTGCAGGACACCAGAGAAATCCATGCGGGAGGCGTGGTAAGCTTTCCGGGCGGCGGAGATACGACCGGACAGAAGAAGCGGCAGGCAAAAGAACTGTGGGAGGCTGGCTGCCGGGAAATCGACATGGTGATGAATCTTACGGCATTCAGAAGCATGAATTTTCTTATGTAAAAGAAGAACTTCTGGCCATCCGGGAGCAGGTGCCTTCGGCGATTTTTAAGGTGATCATCGAGGCACCGCAGCTGACGGAGCAGGAAATCTGCCAGGCAGTGGATCTGTGTGTGAAAGGCCGTGCGGATTATGTAAAGACGAGCACCGGATGGTATCCCGGCTGTCCTTCCACCGTGGAACAGGTTCGAATCATGAGCCGTGAAGCCGCCGGTCGCATTCAGATCAAGGCCGCCGGTGGAATCCGCAGTCTGGAAACTATACAGGAAATGCAGAAAGCCGGCTGCAGCCGTTTCGGTATGGGAATGCGGTCGGTGCAGAATTTGATAAAAAGTATCTATAAGTAATCTATTGTGCAAAAGCTATAAAAAAGTCACGGAATATTCTACGGCATTCCGTGACTTTTCTGTTGAATTAGTAACCTATTAGTGATATATTCGAACCATAGGAATCGATAAATCATTAACAATCTGAAAGGAGAGCAAAAGATATGAAAGGTTATGCAATGCTGAAAATCGGTGAATCCGGATGGATCGAGAAAGAACGCCCGAAATGCGGGCCGATGGATGCCATTTGCCGTCCACTGGCAGTTGCCATCTGCACATCAGATGTCCACACTTTATGGGAAGGGGCCATCGGTGACCGTCATAACATGATTCTGGGCCATGAGTGCTGTGCAGAGGTTGTGGAAGTCGGAGAGCTCGTAAAAGATTTCAAACCGGGAGACCGGGTTCTTGTGCCGGCCATCACTCCGGACTGGAATTCTCTGGAAGCACAGGCTGGTTATTCCATGCACTCCGGCGGAATGCTGGCAGGCTGGAAATTCTCCAACTTCAAAGATGGTGTCTTTTCTGAATTCTTCCATGTAAATGATGCCGATGGAAATCTTGCGCTGCTTCCGAAAAACATCAATGTTGTCGACGCGTGCATGCTTTCCGATATGGTGCCGACTGGATTCCACGGCGTAGAGCTTGCCGATGTACAGTTTGGTGATACAGTTCTTGTCATCGGAATCGGACCAGTTGGTCTGATGTCGGTAGCCGGAACGAATATGCGCGGCGCATCGAGAATCATTGCTGTCGGAACGAGACCGGTCTGCGTAGAAGCAGCAAAAAAATACGGCGCAACGGATTTTGTCAGCTACAAGAACGGACCGATTTTCCAGCAGGTACTCGATATGACAGATGGAAAAGGTGTTGATAAAGTAGTCATCGCCGGCGGTGGTGTAGAAACCTTTGCAGAAGCAGTAAAATGCCTGAAACCGGGCGGAAAGATCGGAAATGTAAACTATCTTGGATCCGGTGACAACATTGATATTCCGCGTGTAGAGTGGGGCGTTGGAATGGGTCACAAACAGATTAACGGAGGCCTGATGCCTGGCGGAAGACTCCGCATGGAAAAACTGGGAGCTCTTGTTTCGGCAGGCAAGCTGGATGTCAGCCCGCTGTCCACGCATGTGTTTGATGGATGGGATCATCTGGAAGAAGCATTGTTCCTGATGAGAGACAAACCGAAGGATTTAATCAAACCAGTCGTTAAATTGGCTGACTGATGATTTGAAAATTTGACTGAAAAAGGAAACGTATGAAAATATTGATCGTATCCGGCTTTTTGGGCGCGGGAAAAACAACATTTATCAAACGGCTGGCCAGGAACGTCGATCAGCGGTTTGCCATACTGGAAAATGAATATGGAGCCGCAGGAATCGACGGCGCACGTCTTGGCCAGAACCGGCAGGGAACGCAGAAAAATGTATGGGAAATGACAGAGCAGTGCATCTGCTGCATCGGGAAAAAGGATTTTGCAGCATCCGTGCTGACCATTGCCAATGTGGTAGACCCGGAATACCTGATCGTAGAACCGACAGGCGTCGGAAGTCTCGCCCGGATTATAGAAAATCTGCGTCAGATCGAGTACGAGAGAATTCAGCTTCTCTCGCCGGTCACTATTGTGGATGTTTACAGTTACCGCCGCTATATGGCGGAATATCCCGAGCTGTATCAGGATCAGATCCGAAGCGCGGATACGATCATTGTTTCCAAAACAGAAGCATGCCAGGCGGAAGAAAAACAGCGCATCCAGGAATTTCTGCAGGAAATTAATCCGCAGGCAAAAATCATCACGGATTATGCATCCACGATGACACGAGAAGATTACCAGAGCCTGCTGCTGGGCGGCCGGTATGAGAAAAAAGTACAGGATACGCAGAGCGGCGAAAAGATGCCGGAGACCTTCTCCTTCGAAAATATCCGAATGGAGGCACCGGAAACCCTGTGGTGTTTTCTGGAACAGATCATTCGCGGAGCGTTTGGAAATATCATCCGTGCAAAAGGACAGTTCGCAGCCGGAGACCAGTTTCTCCAATTTGATGTCGCCGATCACCGCTACAGCATCACCGGCACAGAACAGAAAAACGCCGGCCAGGCTGTGTTTATCGGAAACGATATGAACGAAGATGCGATCCGGCAGTGTTTTAAGAAATGCGCCGGAAACCAGAAAATGAAATATGCTGCCCGTCATGTATCATAAAGTAAATAGGAAAAAGAGATTGCGGAGTCCTGCCAAAACAGGGTTTCGCAATTTTGGTTTTTACAGAAAGATTCAACTGAAAAACGAAGGATAGGCAAAAACGAAAAATTACGCTAAAATAAACATACAAGTATTCCAAATAAAACAAAAGAAAAATCAAGGGGGATCTGATATGGAGGAACAGAAAAGAAGACGGGAAAGAAAATCAGCGGCATACTGGTTGAGCAAAAGCTCGATTTTATATCCGATCTGTATCTTGTATGTGATGTATGTGAAACAGGTTGAGGTATATATTACAGAATGTTCCGTCCATATTTCGTCGGGGACAATGCTTTTTGCCTATGCGCTGTGCCTGATTTTGTGGCTGGCCTCACCCATTCGAAGCTACTGCGCAGATGGAACTGCAAATGAAGTTTTATTCTATACATTTCCGCCGAGCATACTGATGCTGTTTTTATTTGCCCAATATTCACTGAAAATTGTGTTGTTTCTTGCAGTGCTGGATGGGATATTTCTTGTTACGGTTTTAAGAGATTTACATAGAAAAAAACGAAAATATTCTCCGAAAAAATTCTGGAGATTAAAAAGAAGTGACTTAAACGCATTTCTGTTTGTTTCAGTATGCGTGAGTATGGTACCGACTTGTATGATGATATATTGGAA